>Ga0180007_10000222_pt1 | contig 106609 bp, 98 predicted proteins | sample MM_PC_MetaG_FD_121122 | JGI IMG/M metagenome (GOLD analysis project Ga0180007, IMG submission 121122) | Groundwater microbial communities from the Aspo Hard Rock Laboratory (HRL) deep subsurface site, Sweden - MM_PC_MetaG | ecosystem: Environmental > Aquatic > Deep subsurface > Groundwater... | reverse complement strand
GGAATTATGGGATTTCACGGCTTCCGCCGTAGGCGGAAAGGGTTTTGGCGAAAATCAAAGCGCGATTTTGGCTTCCGCAAAATCGCTCCATATTCTTAATTCCGAACAAGTTACTACTGGTGCCGGAGAGAGGACTCGAACCTCCACGGGGTTGCCCCCACTAGGTCCTAAACCTAGCGTGTATACCAATTTCACCACTCCGGCCAATAAAATCATTCCTCACTAAAATACCAGACTATCTTAGCCTGCCATATTGTAACAATTTAGCCAAGGGGTTTATAATAATTATAATTAAACCTTAATTTTAATCCTATGGAGGGTAGGACCAAATTAATTATTTTAAGCGTTTTGTTTAGTAGTGCCCTAACGCTTTTTTTATTTGCTAAAACTAGCCAAGCAGCCACTAACTACCTGGTAATAAACCAAGTACAAACAACTGGGGGCGAAGGTAAAACCACCAATGATTTTGTAGAATTATTTAATCCCACTAACCAGGATATTGATTTACAAGGTTATCGCCTAATAAAAAGAACCGCTAACGGCACAACTGATACTACCATAAAATCCTGGACCGAAAGCTCCATTGTTAAAGCCCAAGGTTTTTATTTATGGGCCAGCTCCAGTTTTACCGACATAACTATTGTGCCAGATATTACCACCAGCCAAACTATTGCCGATAATAACGGCATAGCTCTAAGACAAGGCGCCAATGATACTGGCCAAATTATCGATAGTTTGGCTTGGGGAATAATTAATAATGGTTTAGCAGAAACAACTGCTTTTGCTACTAACCCAACAACTAATCAATCTATCCTGCGCAAACAAGATTCTTTAGGTAATCGCCAAGATACTAATGACAACGCCAGTGATTTTATTTTAGCCAATGCTCAGCCTCATAATTCACTCAGCCCTATTGAAACCCCTGCCCCACCAACACCTATAAATCCGCCGCCGGTCATAATTTACCAACCTACTCCCACACCAACCGTACTGCCAGGTGAAGTGGTTATAAATGAATTAGTCAGTGATCCTACCGAAGGCTCAGACGAATGGGTAGAAATTTATAACCGTACCAATCGAACAATTGATTTATCTTTATTTTCTCTAAGCGATGGTGGTAATAGCAAAACTTATTTAAGCGGCTCCTTGGGTACTAATGATAGTAGTCGTTTTTATGTTATTCGTTCTCCCAAAGGCAATCTTAATAATAGTGGCGATACCCTGCTACTGCGTTACCAAGAGACAATTATTGACCAAATAAGCTACGGCGCTTGGGACGATGGCAATATTACCAACAATGCCCCAGCTATTATTAAACCTTACAGTTTGGGCCGGCTACCCGACGGCTTGGATAGTGATAATGATAAAAGTGATTTTATAAAAATGGAACCTAGTTACGGGCTACCTAACAAACCCCTTTTAATTGAATTAGGTAATAACGAAACAACACTGGAACCATCTAAAAATACTGTTCAGTTTAATGAACTTTACCCCAATCCACCGCTGGATGATTTAACTGAATTTATAGAACTATTTAATCCGACTGACCAATCTATTAACCTAGACAATTGGCTTTTAGAAGATAATATTTTTTCTTACACTATTAACCAACAATCCTTAGTTTCCACTATTATTAAATCTCAAGACTTTTTACTACTACCACGAACAACTACCGGTTTAATTTTAGATAACATTGGAACAGAAAAAATAACCTTAACCTCACCAGATAAACTAATAAAAATTTCTGTGAGTTATCAAGGTCCAGCTAAAGAGGGGGCCAGTTATGCCCGACAAAACGACGGCTCTTGGATATGGACAACCAAACCAACACCCGGACAAACTAATATAATAAACAAAATTAACCTGCCGCCAATCCTAGCCTGGGACATACCCAAAACCGGCCTTATTAGTGAAATACTAGTATTTGACGCTTCCGACAGTTGCGACCCAGAAAAAGACAACTTAAATTTTAAATGGGACTTCGGCGACGGCTTAACCAGCAGTTTAACTACGCCTTCACATGCTTATATTGAATCTAAAAAATATACAGTCAAACTAACTATTACCGACGAATCGGGATTAAAATCCGAACAAATACAAACCATAAATATAACAACTAACCCCGTGCCCAAAGTAGCCGGTCTAACTAGCGGGCCTATTTTGCTAACAGAAATAATGCCCAACCCTAAAGGTAATGATAGTGAAGAGTGGCTAGAATTGTATAACCCCAACTCCACCACAGCCAGCGCGGCTGGCTGGCAAATAATTAATAATTCCCAAATTATAAACCTGCCCGACCTATCTATAGAGCCTAATAATTATTTAGTCATAGACAAAACAATATTAAAAAGTAACTTACTAAATAAGGGTGGCAAATTAGTCCTCAAAAACAATCAAGAAACAACTTCCTCTTTAAACTACGGGCCAGCTAAAGAGGGTTTGGCTTATGCTTTAATAAATAATAAATGGCTATGGACTAATTTTCCTACCCCCGGGGAAGACAATCTACTAATAACAGAAAATGAAGAAGAAACAATTGAAACTATATCCTTAACAGATGTAAAAAATATAGAAACTAATACTAAAGTAAAACTACAAGGTTTGGTGGCTGCTGCACCTGGACAAATCAGTAAAAATATAATGTTTCTGCAAGGATCGGGATTGCAAGTCACTTGGTCCGACAACGTAATAATACCCAATATAAAAACTGGTGATACGATTGAATTACAAGGCAAAATCTCCCGTAGCGAAACCTACGGCACCAGATTATTAATTTATAAAAATGATCCCCTAAAAATTATAGCCAACCAACCAGCACCCCAAGCCAAAGAAATAAACTTAAACGACCTAAACGAAGATCTGGAAGGAGAATTTGTAACCCTAACCGGTACAATTAATAAATATAGTGCCAGTCAACTGACCCTTGAACAAAATGAAGATACTCTAGTTGTATTACTAAAAAACAAAAATCTAAAATGGCCAGTTTTTACTTTAGGTAGTCCCATAAAAATAACCGGTTTTGTTGTCCAAACCAAAACCGGCCTTAAATTATGGGCTCGCTCGCCCGAAGATATATTTATAACACCTCCAGAATTAAATCCTTTAGCAGACCAACCAGAAATTAATTTAAGTAAACAAACTAATAACTGGCTAAGTTATTCCTTATTAACAGTAATAATCATCGGCTTGTTAATAAACTTATTCTGGCAAAAATATAAATTACCAAAAATTAGTAAGCTTATTAAACACTTATTTCAAAATAAATAAGGCCAACCATTATTGCTGGCTGGCCTAAATAAATATTTTTTAATTAGCTAAGTCGTATAAAACATCAAAAGCTTGTTTAGGGCAAGTTATTAAGGGTATGCCATAATCACAAGCTAATTGTCTTATAGTTTCGCCATCGGTTCTCTCTGATGGCGAGTCATATTCGTTTTTTTCAAAATTACCACTTGGTATATTTATAATTAAACTAACTAATTTACTTTTAATGACGTCCTGAATTTTTATTGTTTCTAAAAATTCTTCATCGTCATTTTGACTAAATTTAGCAACCACTATCATCCCTTTAGTTCCACCTTCGTTAAAATATTTTTTTGTTCCTTGAGTAGCGTAGATGGAACGATTATTTTTTTGAATAACCACATGTAATAGTGGTCTAAGTGCTACTTTAGCTTCCTCTGATAAACTTATCAGGATGTTATTCACTTCCTGCTTTTTAATTTTACTCATTTTATCCTCCCTAGGGATTTTTGTTAAAGAAATTTTATTTTAAAAAATTCCCACCGCTTGGAAACGGTGGGAATTAAATAGAGAAATCTAAAAATATTTGGTTAGCCAATTTAAAATCGGCTTCTATTTTATTTTTTACTCTATAACGAACTTTCATACTGGTACATATATTAATACTAATAAAACCAAAGTCAAGACTCTAACCAAAACACCCTAAAAAACAATGTTCTTAAGGTGCCTTATTTGCTTGTTGGTGGGCGAGGAGGGACTCGGCTTCGCCTCTTGTCGTGCCGTCGCACTCCTCGGGCTAACCACCGCCTCGCGGTGCGGTCTGCTGACCTACACATCGCTCCGGCGTTCGAGTCCTTAAGCAAGTCAAAAATTGACTTGCTAGATATTCACCAAAAATAAAAACTCGTACTCAAGGGTACGAGATATTTTATTTGGTGGGCGAGGAGGGACTCGAACCCTCAAGGCCTGTACGGCCAACAGATTTTAAGTCTGTCGTGTATACCAGTTCCACCACTCGCCCCTAAAGATTAACAAAAAAATCATAGCATCGAGTTTTACTTATGGCAAGAGGAAAATAAATTAAGGTGCCTGTATTTTTTACAAGCACCTTAAGGTTTTGAATTATTTTAAAAAGATTGTATGCTCCCGGTCTGGACCAATTGATAACAGTAAAACCGGAACATTTAAATATTCTTCGATAAAAAAAATATAATCTTTTAAATTTTGGTGTAATTCTCCATTCTGATAAATTGATGACCAACCTGGAAGCTCATGATAAACAGGCATAACCGATGATAAGGTTAACAAATCGGTTGGATAATTATCTAACCCTAGGTAGCCAGTACAAACCTTAATTGTTTTATATCCAGATAAAATATCAGCCTTAACCAAGGTTAAAAAATTGGCACCATTAATCATCTTTGAATACTTAAGCTGAAACAAATCCAACCAACCAGGACGACGCGGTCTACCTGTAGTAGCGCCGAACTCATTGCCTAACCGCCTTAACTTCTCTGCTTCATCGTTAAACAATTCAGTTGGGAATGGGCCGTTGCCTACCCGGGTCGTGTAACATTTAGATATCATTACAACATCCTTAACATACCTGGCTGGTAAGCCTGTTCCGGTTAAACAACCACCAATAGTACAATTGCTGGAAGTTACAAAGGGGTAAGTTCCAAAATCAATATCCAGCATGGCTCCTTGGGCTCCTTCAATAAGAATACTCTTACTTTCGGTATATTTTTTATGTAGCAAGGCCACTGTATCGGCTACAAAAGGAACTATTGAATTAAATACATTTTTTGCAAACTCATCAACTTCAACTTCTGTGTCAATCGGCTGACCATTTAAAGTCAATTCTCGATTAGTATAGTTAGCGTGTTTGCAAAGATCCTCAAGAAACTTGCCATAAAAACCCATCATTGAATCAAACCTAACTCCCTTACGAGCCATTTTTGATTCATAAGTCGGACCAATAGCCTTGTTAGTCGTGCCTATGAAGTTGTCTCGTGATTTTTCCAAACTTATTAACCACGGACAAATCATATGGGCTTGTTTAGAAATAAATAATCTTCCAGCAACACTTATGCCTAAACTTTCCAGATCGGCAATTTCTTTAAGCAGGGTTATAGGATTTACCACTACCCCGTTACCAATAACGCAAATTTTATCCGGCCACATAATACCGGAGGGTATTATGTGTAATACAATTGTCTTACCTTTGCCTTCGTCGCCCCATTGAGCTCCCAAAGCCACATCTACACAACCTGCCATAACTTACTCCTTCATTTTGTTAAGGAATTTGTTTATTTTTGAATTATTTTCCAGTATTTTTTCGCCTCTACCTTACAATCCTGGATAAATTAAGTCAAATAATAAAACCCGGTCCTCCATTACCGGGTTAATTTAAAGTTAAATTATTTTAATCAATTTTATTAGGATAATTTTCGATTATTTTTTCAACAACCACCCAATCGTTTTTAGGTTTCCAAATTACATTGCCTTTCTGCACATCTTCAGCAACATAAGAATCAGTTTGTTCGTATTCAGGGTAAGGACGCCGCAATAAAGTAAGTACTGGGTATTCTTTATTATTCCAGGTAAATACAGTATCAACAAAGGGCGAACGATTCATTATGGAAGCTAAGGCTATAACTTCACCACCAACAGAAATAACTTGGTCAATCGCCTTTCCGGTAGTAGAAAAGTTATTTTGTAAGTCTTCTACCAAAACAATTTTATCGCCTGGAATAATGTCATGTCTGTTAAAAACTAACTTAGATTTTTCCCTTTCTGTTTCCGTTTTCACCGCCGTAACTACTTTTTCCAAATAAATATAACGGCCGCTGTGACCTGGCTGACTGGACAAAGCCATAGCAAACGATTTACCGCCTTCAGGCAAACCAATAAAAACCGAAGCAGATGATAAAAGCAAATCCTTTTCTTCGTCAGAAGACATTGCCAAAGCCCAGTAGTTAATAATATCCACATATTCTTCAGCCTTGGCAAAGTTAGCATAAATATCACCAACATATTGTTTGCCTTCGGTATAAGTTCCAGCATAACCAACCAATGGACCAAGCCGCTTACCAGATTCGTCCTTAGGGCAGATGTATAATCCACCGCAAGCATCTAAAACACCTAAAGGGTTATTAGAAAATTTACGAATTAATTCGTAAATTTCTTGCCTAGTTAACTTTTTCATACTACCCCCGCCGAATATTTACTATTCAACGCATAAGCAATTTCCATCTGCAACTCATTAAAAGCTTTTAATTTATCTTCTGCTTTTGTTACCTGACGACCAACAACCAAATCAGTAGCGCCATTCAACACGGCATTACCTGGCGTATCCACCTGCTGTTGATCGTTATGATCAGCACCGACAGATCTTGTACCAGGAACAATAAAACGCAAACCTTGAAGATCAGGGTTAGAAGATAAACCGCCAACTTGCTTAGCTGAGCAAATAATTCCTTGTAAACCAACCTCCTTCGCTATTAAAGCCCTCACCAATACCGCCTCGGCAATAGTTAAGCCGTACAAGTTTTTGAATTCTTCTTCTTTTAAAGAAGTTAAAACGGTGACGCCAAAAATTTCCGGTGGGCCAAACTTTAAGGCATTTTCCAACATATCCTTACCGCCATCAATATGTACGGTTAACATATCGGCACCGGCATCCCTAACTACTGTCGCACGTTCCGCTATAGTATCAGGTGTATCCTTAAGTTTTAAATCCACCCAAACTTTTTTTATACCCGCTCTTTTTAGGGTATCAACAACCGAAGACCCGATATCATCCCACAAACTATGAATTTTTACCGCATCTGCTTGAGTAGCCAGCGATTCCCCTAGTTGCATTGCTTTTAACAGCTTCATGCCTTTTAAATCAAGAATCATTCTTGGCCAAAATGTCTTTTCCATGACTTACTCCATTATTAATTATGATGAATAGTTATTTAAGTGTAACTATAAAAAATTTTAAAAAACTCTGTTTATTTTCGCCCCAACCTTATAATAAAATTTATCCAAAGTCAACAAAACCGGCTAAAAAGCCGGTTTTAAAACATACTTATTAAAATAGGCTTAACTTAAGCCACCCAAAAAAGCTCCAACCACATAAGCTACGCTAGCCGCCAAAGCACCAACCATTAACATTTCCAAACCCGACAACCACCATTTCTTTTCGGTTAACAAAGCTCGTAAACTGCCAACTATAAATAAAGCCAAGCCAGTAAAAATAATTGCCCAAACAAAAGATGAATAAACTGGCAAATTAAAAATGTAAGGCAACAAAGGAATGACGCCGGCTACCACAAAAGCCACAAAAGTAACCCCAGCTGTAGCTAAGGGTTTAACTTTTTCCTCATTAGGCAAAAGACCTAGTTCATGTACCAGCATTTCTTTAGCCCATAATTTTTTATCAGCTGTAATAGCCTTAACAACCTCTTCCAAAACCTGACCACTTAAACCCTTGGCTTGATAAATTTCTCTTATTTCTTTTTTTTCTTCTTCGGGTAAATGTTCTATTTCCCACTCTTCTTTTTTTAATTCCGAAGTTACATACTCACGATTGGACTTTTCACTAAGATAATTACCACTAGACATAGAAAAACCATCAGCCAATAAATTAGCCGCACCCAATATTAAAACAATACTGGCTGATAAATCCGCTCCAGCCACACCAGCCACCACAGCAAAAGTGGTAATTATGCCATCATTAGCCCCATAAACAAAATCCCGCAAATAACTACCCGCTAACAAATTGTGCCAGTCCTTTTCGTCCGTGCCATCATGATGCATTTTCCTAATCCGTTTTATTTTATCAACTAATAATTCTTTATGTTCCATATAATAATTGTACATCAAATAATAATTAATAAAAAACTAAAGAACTTCACTTTAAAGTGAAGTTCTTTAGTTTGGAGCGGGAGACGGGATTCGCACCCGCGACCTCTTCCTTGGCAAGGAAGCATTCTACTGCTGAACTACTCCCGCACGCTCCGTTTAAAATTAATAGCGCTACTTAAATTACCCTCGCAACTTTTTTGCACTGCTTAAGCGCTGACTTAGTATAGCAAAAATATGACTATCGTCAAATCCTAAAATCTCTAAATATTTTACTTTAGAACCCTGCCCGCGCTTAATAATTACATCCGTTTTAGGTACTTTTAACACCCGGGATAATGTCTCACACAGCTCGGCATTGGCTTTACCGTCAGCTGGCGGTGCCGCTAGCTTAATGTGCAAAATATCTCCTTCCATTTTTACCAAACCTGGCCGATGTGAATTAGCTATAACTTTAACTTTTAAAAGCATAAATTAAATCTTTAAAATTATCTTAGTTAAATCTTTTGCTGCTTGCGTTAAATTTACTGTTCCATTTTTACCTATCAAAACCATATCTTCTATCCTTACCCCACCCCAACCCGGCAAATAAATACCCGGCTCCAAGGTTATAACCATACCATATTTTAAAATATCTAAGCTACCCGGCTTTAAACTTGGCCATTCATGTATCACTGTTCCCAAACCATGGCCTAAACCATGGTTAAAACTGTTTGCACCAAATCTTTTAACTATAAAACGTCTGGCCTGGCTATCTATTTTATCAGCTTGCCTTAAACCTTTTTTTAAAACTGCTAAAGATAACTCCTGAGCCTTAAGCACTGTTTGATAAACTTCTTTTTGCTTAGCAGTCGGCTGACCAAATATATAAGTACGGGTCATATCTGAACAATAACTCTTTACCGTAGCGCCAAAATCTAACATTACCAAATTACCTAACTTTAATTTAGTTCTACCAGGCACATGATGAATATTGGCCGTATTTTTCCCAAAAGCCACAATTGGCTCAAAAGCCAAAGATTTAATCTGATAATATTTCATCCGGCCAACTATAAATTTAGCCAAATTAACTTCTGTTAAATCAACTTTTAATTTATTAACCGCTTCTGTCAAAACTTTTTCACTAATCCTTTGCGCTTTAATAATATTATTTATTTCTACCTTAGTTTTAACAGCTTTTAATTCCTGAATAATAGGTAATTGATATTTCATAAACTTATAATAACAGTTCAAACAAAAAAATATAGGGTGCTGACTGGCACCCTATTTATTAAACTTCTTTTAAAAAATCTTTTTGGTTTTTCCCAGCCAACAAATAACTACCATCTATTTTAGAAACTGGCACACTGCTCAAATCTAAAATTTGGACAGATTTGATTAAATCTTGGTCTTGAGAAACAACTTGGCGCGCTGATTGTAAATCATTATTATTCTCCACAACCAATAGTCCTTTAACCGTAACTTGTAAATCTGGATTTTTAGCTTTCATTAATTTTTCAAAACGCGGACCACTACCAACATCTCCAGTTGGTGAATCGCCTAAAATAATTAAACGATCATAAGGAATATTTAAGCCTTTATTTTTTAAAGTTTCCATTAAATACTCCATCTTATATTCTTTAAGGCCTGGCACATCCGTATCACTGGCACTATCAATAAAGTGCTCAGACAAACCAGTATACTTCAAAACTGCATTAAGAAACTTCTTAGGGTTAGCCGACATGGCCATCATAGGAACACCCAACCTTTTATACATAGCGGCCAAATGATAAATCGGGCCAATTTTTCCTTCATTAAAAGAATCGGCATCTGCTTGATACATTTTTTCAACAACTTCGGCTGCCACATTATCAAATGTTTCTAACATTTTGTTAGCCTGTTCATACAATGAATTACCAGGTTGATCAATATATTCTCCCTCTTTGCCCGAACCTAATATCTCCCGACTATAAACATCAGAATCCTTATACTGTTCTTGGCCTAATTCATAAATACGGTGCATTCTATCCAACTCCCGCCACATTGTGCCCAATCTAAATCCAGCTAAATGAACCCTGGTAACTTCCTCTAAACCTTCCTTATCTACTGCTTTTGGCCACAAAGTTTTTCTAATTTCCTTATAACAAGGCTCCAAATGTACAAAAGTTTTATCAATATCACAAAAAGCAATTAATTTAGGTTTGCCGTCGGGTAATAAATTTATTTTAAAAATCTCCCGACTACCGTCTGGTTTTTCCAAATTAGATTCAACTTCAATAAAAGTTTTTTCTTTTTCTTTATTAAGTTCCATTGTTTCCCTCATATTTTTTATAATTATTTTTCCTATCTTTATAACTTATCTAATCTTCACTGTCAAACTTACTACCTATTAAGAATATCCTTATTAAAATTATCTCGGCCGTAGTCAATAAATCTTTTTAAAAACTCGTAATGATCTAATACAGTTTTTTGGCGATATTTATCAACACTATAAATTACATTCCATCTGTTAAACTCCACAACAAAAGATAAAAAACGAGCCTTTATTAAATCATATAAAAAATCAAGCTCCTCCGTCGACAAATAATTGAAACTCCTATATTTTTCCAAAAATAATTTCGCCTGACAAGGATTCCAGTTATAACAAAAAGATGTTAAATGAAGACTAACGGCCACATTTTGAATATAAGGACTAAAAGCCATATCAGAAAAATCTATAATTGCCTGTAATTTACCGTTATTCACTAACCAATTATGGGGAACAATGTCGTTATGTATTAAACCTGTTGGCAAATTAATAAATCTGTTTCGATATTTTTTAAAATCATCCAATATAGTAGTAAAAACATCCTTATCAAAGTCCTCTGGTAAATATTTCAAATATTCTTTAAGTATAAACGTATTTTTTAAATCCCATTCATAATTCTGGCGAGTTTTACTTCCGTCAACAAAATTCTTTAAAAGTAAATCCATTCTACCGGCCTGCTCGGCCACCGACACAACTAAATCATCTGCTAAAATTTTTTCGCTCATATTATCCCCCGATATATAATCCATCACCACTGAATATTTATCAGCAACCACTGTTTCTAATTTATTTTTAGAATTATTTATGATATACGGCGTTTTTAATCCTGCTTTAGAACAATAATCCATTACCCCCAATTCAAATAATATGTTTTCCGGAACAATACCAATTCCTTCAAAAATCTTAACCACAAATTTACCATTATCGGTTTCTACGTAATAATTGGAATTCTCGTAACCGGAAGTATAAAGAAAAAAATCTTTTATTTTTCCAATTTCTAAATAGTTATCAAGAACGCTCTGTAAAAAATCTTTTTTATATTCTTGGCGCATAATACCTCTAAAGCTTATTCAAAATAACCTTATGGACCTTACCGTTAGTAGCTAATAAATCAATATTGGGTAAGATCCTGCCACCTTGGCCATAAATAGACCAATCTTTATTATTAAAATCAGTTACCCGACCGCCAGCTTCTTTAACCAATAAAATACCAGCCGCCGCGTCCCATGGTTTACAACCAGGAATTACCAAACTCTCCACCCGACCGCCAGCCACCCAAGCCAATTCTACAGCAGCGCTGCCTAATTGCCTCATATCAATACTATTTAATTTAAAATACTTATAAAGCTCCACTGCCTGCTTAACATGTTTACTTTCTGAACCGTGGCAATATGTTAAAAAAGATTTTTTAATATCCCAAGTTCCCGATACCTCTAACCGCCGATTATTCAAAAAAACGCCTTGTCCTTTACTAGCCACATACAATTCCTTTAAATAAGGTACATAAACCACACCAATCAAAGGCCGCTTCTTATAATACAAAGCAATAGATACAGAAAACAAAGGATTGTGTACTCGAAAATTAGTCGTACCATCTAAAGGATCTACCACCCATAAATAATCTGATTTAGTTTTATTTAAACCTGACTCTTCACTTAAGACGGAAAAATCCGGTGTCTGTTTTTTTAAGATCGTTAAAATTATTTTTTCAGCAGCCAAATCCGCTTTCGTAACTATTTCATGCGATTGTTTTAACCGCCAATCAATAATTCCCCTATTAAACTCTTTGACCAAATAATCCCCCGCTTGTTTAGCCGCCTTAACAGCAATATTTTTATAAATCATATTCTTTTTTAATTTTTAATATTCAAAAACCTTTATTACTTTATTGAATTATTTTGTCTACCCTTAATCATTCCTAAAAAAACCTCTATCTCTGAACGTAGTTCTTTTAATAAAATATGCATATCACTTGTAAAAGCTTCTGGTAAAGAGATCATCTCTTTATCTAAATTAGCTAAACTATAGAATAAAACTCCACTGGCCTCACGATCTACTGGTTTAATACTGCCATCATATAAACCAAAATAAGCATGCAGTTTGTTGGCAATTATTATAGTCTCCCCTGAAATAACTCTTTTTAAATTATATATTTTACTATGAGAATGCTTAACTACCGCTATAGTAGATAAATAATCACTTAATAAAACTAAAGTTTTTTTAAAATCATCATCATTTTTTAAAACTATTGAGGGGGTTTGCAATTCCTGAACAGTTTCCACCATAACTGAATAATCGGCTGTATCACCATAGCGAATATGCCCACCAACCGATTTATCTAACAAACCAGCGTTATGATTTTTATCATAAGACCTTTTTTGTAATAGTAATTCACCATGACTGTTAAAAATTAATACGTGAACAATCTCACAGGCTCGAGTAGGCTTGCCTACTTTTTTAAAAACTTCGGTTTGTTCTTTATAAAATTCATCACGCTCCATTGGTATGGAACGTTCCACGTCCTCTAACAAAAATGTACTTAATATTTCGCTCATAATAAATAGTTTAATTATTCTATCTTAGTAAAAGTATAAAACCTCAAACTGGTAAAAGGTATTTTATATTTGTTTTCCATTAACCAACGATTGTCACGCAACTCTACCTCTGTCCAATCTAAACCTATCTTATCCGCCACTAATCTTAAAGACTGCTCATCTTTTCCTTCCAACTCCACCAAGGTTGGCACTAATGGCCAATCTATTAAATCCACTTCCACTCCATCTAATAAAAAACTGTGTCTTTTTTTTTCTTGCTGGCGATAATCAATCAAACCAATAGTCTTAACTAATTCCACGGCTTTATTCCAATCATCCACCACAATTTCCACTTCAATCGTGCCATCGATACTAAATTCCTCTACTTTTTTAAAAGTAAGTTTATTGCCTTTTTTATCCTGCCTTAACCTAACAAATTTCCATTCTTTTGGCCATTTCATTTCTTTATCATAAAAAATTATCTCTTTTATTAACTCTTCACCATTATCAATCGCCCCCACTTCTTTCAGTTTAGCTAATAAAAAATTCTTATCTATTTCAATAAAACGAACTTCGATTTCTCTGTTTTCCATAAAATTAAATTGGCCTATTAAAACCTATATATTTTTTAGCCTCCTCGCCTTCCCAATATTCTACAAACTTAAAACCATGTTCACGGCTATAAAAATAATCAGCGTAAACTTGTAATTTTTCAAACAATTCTCTGTCCAATTGCGGATTCAAATATTTAACAGTTTGTAACATTATTTGCTTTTCTTCGTCTGTCGGATTATTAGCATAATTAAAATGTAAATCAAACTTACCAGATTCTTGTCCACTAACATCCATAGTTGCTCCAACGGGCTGACTTTTATCATCTTCCTTTTTGTAAAAAAATTTATCACCTTGTTCTAAATCCACCATTACCCGGCCGTTATTTATAACCAAACCGCCACTATAATCCGGTTGCCAAGTTTCAAACAATTGAATTGTGTACTTATCAGAACCACCAGACAATCTATCATAATATTCCTTAACCTCTAACCAGGAAGCATTAGGTAAACGACTTATGGTCAATTTGCTGCGTGTTTCATAATCCTTGGGTACACACCTTATAAAATACTGAATGTTATCGCGTTTATTATTTGGCACCGCCTGCTCTATATCCGACCAAGAATCAAATGGTCCATAACTTACTCCTATGGGTAAACCACTATTTTCCAATCTGCTTTTTTTGGTGCCAGCATTTATCAAAACTCTTTCCAGTTCATCTTTATTAACCAAACCTGCTTCAGCAGATTTTTTAGTCCACTCGGTAATATCTGGTTTTCTATTTTCCATAGTCATAATTATTTTCTCCTAAACTTTTTAAGAATAGCTAAATTCCTGGGATCGTCCCCAGCCTCGTTTTTAGGAGTTTCTAATATCATATTAACATTTTTTAAACGTCGGTCCTGTACTAAAGCTTTAAATCCAGCCAAACCTATTTTACCTTTGCCCAAATGTTCGTGCTGATCTTTATGACTATTAAGATCGTGCTTAGAATCATTAATATGAATTATTCTCAACTTATCTAAACCAATAATATGATTAAAAGAGTCTAAAACTTTCTTAACTGATTGCTTAGTGCGTAAATCATAACCCGAAGCAAAAGCATGGCAAGTATCAAAACAAACACCAATAGTCGATTTAACTTTCCGATCTTTTTCTACTTGATGAATAATGGAAGCCACTTCTTCAAAACTGTCGCCAATAACCTTACCAGCACCAGCTGATATTTCAATTAAAAATTCCGTACTCCCCTTATAATCAGTTAACATCTTGGTTAAACCCTTAACCACATATTGCAAGCCTTTTTTATCACTAACATCTTTAAAACTACCCAAATGAGCCATTACATATTTTACCCCCAATAAACTACCACGCTCTAACTCTTGCCTAATTATACTAGCCGAACTATGTCGAATACTAACTTTAGCCGAAGCAAAATTTATGTAATAAGGCGCATGAATATAAGTTTCTAACTGATTATAATTAAGGCAATGTTTTTTGAACGCCTCAACCACTTGAGCCGTTAATTTAGGTGCTGAACCGCCCTGAGGTGAGCGTGAAAAAAACTGAAAAACTTCACAACCCACCTCAGCCGCCCGCTCTGGCGCCTTAGTCACCCCGCCAGCTGCCGAAATGTGAGAACCAAATAACATAAATAAATAGTCTACTAATCTAAAAAGGTATACTACGCTTAGCTATAGTATACCTTAATAAAAAATCACTGTCGCTTAATTTATTATTTTTTAACTAATTTTTCTTTAAGCCAACTTACCACATTTTTATTAGTCAAATTACTACGCAGATAATCTTTATATTCGTCTGTCTGAAAGCGTTCTATAGTTTTAGGATCGTGCTGATGACTTTGTAAAACTTTTTTAAGTTCTTCAGTTACACTGTCATCATCCGCCTCTAACTTTTCCTGCCTAACAAACTGCCTGGTCAACAAGGCTACCTTAACTCGCTTAACAGCTTGCGATTTAAACTCATTAAGCAAGGCTGGCTCATCTTTTTTAATACTAGCCAAATAATCAACCCAATTTAACCCCCGATGCTCCAGGGAATGTTTAAGTTCGTGAACCATTGATTTAGCTTCCCTGTCCACCAACATATCTGGCAACTCACCAAATTCAGTCAGATCGACTAATTTTTCCAACATTTCTCTTTCCAAATTAATTTCCGCTGTTTCAGTTTTTTCGTCTATTATATTCTGTTTTATCTTGTCGATTAATTCTTTTAAAGAAGAAAAATAGCCCAAACCTTTAGCAAAATCATCATTTAATTCCGGTAAAATCCGAGCAAAAACCTGCTTTATTTTTACCTTTACTTCAGCTGGTTTACTAGCTAGGGGCTTATGATAGTCCTTAGGGAAAGTAATAGAAAAATCCTTATCTTCGTTTTGTTTTAGGCCTAATAAATTTTCTTCAAAGCCCGGTACTAATTGACCCTTACCAACAATAACAGAATAATCATTCTGACTACCACCTTCTATAGCCACTTTATCCACCGACACCACAAAATCCATTACCACACGATCGCCGGTTTTAATTCCCTCCACCGAAGCTGCCTCGCTAGCCCGATTATCTCTAATATCCTCCACCACTTTAGTAATTTCTGATTCCGCCACTTGAACAGCTGACCGTTCCAAACTAATTTTTTCCCATTTGCCTAAACTAACCTCCGGCAATTTAACAACTGTTAAACTAAAAACAAACGGCTCAGCTTTTTCTAATTGCAATTCCGGCTGACCAATAACATCCAAATCCTCTTCCGTAACCAACCTAGGATAAAATTCTTTAGCCGCCGCTAATAAAGCCTCCTGCTCAATAGTAGCCTCGCCGACTTTTTGTTTAATAACTTCCAAAGGTACTTTACCCGGTCTAAAACCATCCATCTTATAATTTTGCGAAATAACTCCCATGGCCCGCTGACGCATCCTGGCAGCTTCGGCTTCGGTAAGTTCAAAAGTTATTTTTAATTTACCTCCTTTAATATTTTCTATATTATATTGCATGATAATAAATAATTTAAAAAATAAAAGTGAAGAGTAAGAGTTTAAAAGCAACATCTATTACCCAAACCTCTTACTCCTAACTTAAGTTCAAACTAACTTAAATTAAAAAAGCCACTAACAATAAAGCCACCACATTCAATATTTTAATCATCGGGTTAATAGCCGGACCAGCCGTATCTTTATAAGGATCGCCTACGGTGTCACCAGTCACAGCGGCTTGATAAGCCAAACTTCCTTTACCGCCAAAATTGCCAGCTTCAATATATTTTTTAGCATTATCCCAAGCAGCGCCACCGGTGGTCATAGAAATGGCCACAAATAAACCAGTTACAATGCTGCCAACCAATAAACCACCCAAAGCCTCCGGGCCTAAAATAAAACCAACTAACAAAGGAGTTACCACCGGCATTAAAGCCGGCAAAATCATTTCTTTAAGAGCGCTCTTAGTTACTATATCCACGGCCTTGCCATAATCTGGCATAGCTGTTCCCTCCATAATGCCTGGTATTTCTTTAAATTGACGCCTAACTTCTTCCACTACCTGACCGGCGGCTTTACCAACTGCTTCCATAGAAAAAGCCCCAAACAAATAAGGCAACAAACCGCCAATAAATAAACCCACTAGCACCCGAGGATCATCTAATAAAAAATGAATAGTTACGCCGCGATCAACAAACTCTTGTACATAAGCGGCAAATAAAACTAAAGCGGCCAGGCCGGCTGAACCAATAGCATAACCCTTGGTAACAGCTTTAGTGGTATTACCAACCGCATCTAAAGGATCTGTTATATCCCGAACTTCTTTGGGTAAATCAGACATTTCGGCAATTCCGCCGGCATTGTCAGTAATCGGACCATAAGCATCAATGGTTACAATAATACCGGTTAAAGAAAGCATACTCATGGCCGCTACAGCCACCCCATAAATACCAGCCAAAGCATAAGAAGCCATAATAGCCGCGGCAATTACTATAACCGGCCAAGCTGTCGACTTCATGGAAATAGCCAAACCCCGAATTATATTAGTACCGTGTCCGGTCGTAGAAGCTTCGGCAATGGATTGCACTGGTTTGTATTCAGTGGAAGTATAATATTCTGTAATTAACACCAACAAACCAGTTACCACCAAGCCAACCAAACTAGCCAAATAAATAGCTGTGGTACTGTACAGACCATTACCAGTCATTAAATTTTCGGTCACAAAATAAAAACCAATAATGGCCAATAAACCAGCCACCACTAAACCCTTATAAAGAGCGGCCATTATTTTTTGGCTGGCTGAAAGTTTTATGGCCATAGTACCAAACAAAGAAGCCAGCACGGAAACCGCTCCCAAAGCTAAGGGATACAAAACAGCATTATCAAAATTTTTAAAAACCAAAGAGCCCAACAACATGGCGGCCACGGCTGTCACAGCATAAGATTCATACAAATCAGCGGCCATACCAGCGCAATCACCTACGTTATCACCCACGTTGTCGGCAATCACCGCTGGATTTCTGGGATCATCTTCGGGAATATTACTTTCTACTTTACCAACCAAGTCGGCTCCGACATCAGCAGCTTTGGTATAAATACCACCACCTAAACGAGCAAAAACGGAAATCAAACTACCACCAAAACCTAAACCAATTAAGGCTGATAAATTACCAGCCGATAACCAATAAAATCCTGTCACGCCTAATAAGGCCAAACCAACCACTAACAAACCAGTTACAGCACCGCCATTAACTGCCACAGAAAAAGCTTTAGCTAAACTACTACGAGCGGCTTCGGCAGTACGTACGTTAGCCCGTACTGAAATATTCATACCAATAAATCCAGCGACCGCCGATAAAACTGCTCCCACCAAAAAAGCTAAAGCAGTTGGCCAATTCCAAAACCAACCTAATAAAACAAATAAAACCAAAGCTATCCAAGCTACTGTACGATATTGCCTTTGCAAGTAAGCTTTAGCGCCGGCTTGAATAGCCGCAGCAATAGATTGCATTTTTTCCGAACCAGTCGGCAATTTTAAAACTCGGCTCATTAACCATAAACCATAAGCAATGGTTACAATCGAAGCTACTAGGGCGAATGTTAAATAATTATACATAGTATAAATAATAGCCAATAAATTATAATTGATTACCAGTTGAATCTTCCACCTTATCCGAAGTTGGAGTATTATCTGTTGATTTTAAAGAATCATCAGTCGAGCTATCGGAACTTTCTATCTGCTCTGTTTTACTAGCAGCTTCTTCTGAAACTTCTGGATCCCCAACAACTACTTCACCAGACACACTACCAATAATATCTATCCTCCAACCGGTTAGTTTAACTGCTAAACGTACATTCTGGCCGTTTTTACCAATAGCTAAGGATAATTGATCTTCAGCCACTTCTACTTTGGCACTATGACTTTCCTCATCCAAAATTACCGACTGAACCTTAGCCGGCGACAAAGACGATGAAATAAATTTAATAATATCTTCAGACCATTCTATTATGTCAATCTTCTCGCCACCTAACTGACTAATAATAGTTTGCACACGAATACCGCGCTGACCAACACAAGAACCAATCGGATCAACATTTTCTTCTTCAGTAAAAACAGCTATTTTGGTGCGACCACCAGCCTCTCTGGCTATCGCTTTAATTTCCACAATACTCGAAGCTATTTCTGGCACTTCCTGAATAAATAATTGACGAACAATTTCCGGATGAGTTCTGGAAACAATTACTTCTGGACCACGAGCGGCCGCATTTACTGCCACTAAATATACTTTAAATCGAGCACTAACAGCATAATGTTCCCGAGGAATTTGTTCACTATGAGGCATAACCGCTACGGTGTGTCCCAAATCGACAAAAACAGTTCGCCCTTCCACGCGCTGAATAGTACCAATTAAAACCTGACCTTCCTTATCTTTATATTCAGAAAAGACCACTTCACGCTCCGCTTCTCTTAAACGTTGAATAATAACCTGTTTGGCCGTCTGAGCAGCCATACGACCGTAATCCGCCGGCACTTTTAATTCTGTTTTTATCTCATCGCCAATTTGCCACTGTGAATCTTTTTTCCGAGCTTCTGTTAGTAGTATTTCCTTACGTTCATTAATTGTTTCCTCTCCTTCTTCCGGACCTTCTACCACAGTTTTTACATCAAAAACTTTGGAATCGCCAGTAACTGGATCAAACTCCACTTTTATATTTTCATTCTTTTGGCCAAAATCTTTTCGATAAGCAGCGGCCAACGCCTGCTCGATGGTTTCCACCACAGCTGAGACGGGAATATTTTTTTCCTCGCAAATCTGTTGGATGGCTGCCAAAATTGGAGAATTTTGCATAAATTAATTAATTAACTTTATTTAGAAAGCTAAAAAAACTAGAGTAAAAAATAACTAGGTTGCTTAATAAAGCACCTAGCCTTAATTAAACAATAGTAAAAAACCCAACCTCTTGTCAAGTTTAAATAGTAAAAATTTTTATGTCTTTAACAAAGTTACTAGCTGATAAAACAACTGCCACTACTAATAAACTTACCTGCTGAGGCAGTTGAGGATGGGCCAAAACAAAGGCTTGGGCAGCTAATTTAAGCTTAGCCACTTTTGATTCATCAACCATTATCTCTGGCCTAATTAAAAAAGGCTCTTGTTTGGTTTTAACCTCGACCACAAAAAGTTCCTGACCTTTTTGAACAATTATATCAATCTCACCATAACGACCAGCATGCCAATTACGCGCCAAAACAAAAAAACCTTGGTTTAATAAATAAGAGCAAGCCTCTTCTTCACCTAAGCGGCCGGCCTCCTGCCGCGTTTTTTTCATATTAGGATAAATATTTTAATCTCTGCTGTTCTTGAAAACGTTTAGCTTTTTCTTGAGGAGCTACTTTAACAGCATAAACCAAAATGAACCACAACCAAATCGCCGCCAAAACCAACCATAATAACCACCACCAACGACTACCTAAATAAGGCGTTTGTGTTTGGGTAAAAAACAAAGTTAAAGCTAGTAATACCCCCTCCGTACCCAACAAGGACGAAAGTTTTTTAAGTATTCGTCGCGTGCTAGGCTCGGAGCTAAAACGTTTAAAAAACAAACCAAAAACCAAAGCTACCAACCATAAAAATAAGACCAAAGCTACCAAAGAATAGAGCCCCCAACCACTAAACGGCTCAGCATAAGCTTCTATCCAATAAGATAAAATTAATAAATTATTCATAATTATTTCTTTAAAATAAATCCGTAATGATAAGGGCCTGCCTCAAACTGTTTAACCAACGAAAATCCAGCCACCTTACTTAATTCAACTACTTTTTCTGGAGCAATCCGATTATCAAGCGGTGGTCCAAAAGGAGTTGGTTGCACTTTCCAATCAACCAACAACAAACTACCACCAGTTTTTAATAAACGATTTGTTTCTTTTAAAATAAAATCGTTCTGCCGTGACTGAAAAATTATATTTATTAAACAGGCAAAATCCAAAATAGCCGATTCAATTTTAGTAGCTCCTAATTTTTCCAAATCCGACCAAACTGTTTCGATATTATTCAAATTCTCCAGTTTAGCCTTACCCACTACTCCTTCCAAAGCCGATTTTAATATATCCACCGCATAAACTTTTCCTTGGCTACCAACTAAGCGGGCGGCTGGCAGGGTAAAATAACCCGCGCCACCACAACCTAAATCTCCAAAATTGTGTCCACTACTCAAACCCAGTTCGTCTTTTAATAAACTTTCTGGATTAAGTAGTTTGGAAGTAACTATTTCTGTTCTCATATATTTTTAATTAATAATCACATTATACCAAACTGTCTTTAACTGGTCGATACGTTAAACGATGAATTGAACAAGGGCCTAAAAGCCTAAGCTTTTTAAGATGATCTTTTGTACCATAACCTTTATTCTTAGAAAAATTGTAGTTTGGATATTTTTTGTCATAATTATCCATTACTTTATCCCGATAAACTTTAGCCATAACCGAAGCTAGGGCTATAGACAAAACTTTAGCATCCCCATCAACAAGGCTCTGTACGGGTAAATTTTTAATTTTTTTGGGTAGTTTGGCTATATAATCGGTCAGTAAATAATCTGGTTTAACTTTTAATTTATTTACAGCTTTAAAGACCACCTGATGATTAGACCAGGTTATTCCCTTACTATCTATTTGGCGGCTATTTACCAAACCAATTGACCAAATAATTTGTCGCCGGGCTAACTTAAAAATTTCCTGTCTTTTTTGGGGGTTTAAAATTTTAGAATCTTTAACCCAACTCAACCAGTCTGGAGGATTGGCTAATAAATCTTTAGACAAAATAACCACTGCCGCCACAATTGGCCCGGCCAAAGCGCCCCGACCAGCCTCATCCGCCCCGGCCACCAACTTATAACCTTGGGTGGTTAATTTTTTTTCAATTAGCAAATTCATAACTATCTATTTGACAATATATACCAATCGGGGTAATTTGTTTAATTAAAATCACAAACAAAAAGGACTTTAAAATGATAAAAAATGTAAAAATATTATTACTAACAGGCGGTAAAATACCTAAACTAGGCACCCCACAATCAGCTGGCTATGACGTATATCCAAGGTGTATTGTTTCCTTAAGTGAAATGGATAAACAATCACCTTACTTAAGAAAAAACTTATTCAACTTTAAATCAAGATCGGATAATGAACAAATCAACAAAAACATAATCCAAGAAAACGGTCAGCTAATTTATAACCTTATGCCCAACCAGTCAGTAGTTTTGGGTATAGGTTTTATAACTGAAATGCCGTCAGAAATGTTTTATTACTTACTGCCCCGTTCCGGTGCCACTACAGTAAAAGATACTCTTTTACAAAATGCTATGGTACCAATTGATGCCGACTTTCGGGGCGAGGCTACTGCTAAAATATTAAACATAGGCAATAAACCTTTCATTATAAGCAAGGAAGTTGCCATAGCCCAAGTCGTTTTTCAGAAAAGGCTTGTTCCTCAATTTGTTGAGATTAATAATTATAACGAATTTAGCCAAACCGAAAGATCTTTCCACGGTCTAGGTCATACTGATTTTAAAAATAAAAACTTGAGGAAAAACAATGAAAACAAATAATTTAAATAATGAAAAAATTCAGATAGCTTTTGATTTATTACGAAAATTTGTTGACATAACAATCACAAACAAAAGATATCAGAATCAAATTACAAAAAAAGATGAGTTAATCCATCAAAAAATTTCTATCAACAGTCATCTTAAAAAATTAATAGATGAACACAAATGGAAGGAAATACTAAACAACTCTGATTTTGATGATCTATTAAATTACTTCCAAGACAACAAGCTATACAAAAATTCAGAAGTGATGGAGGTACTACATTATCTCATCAGGGTCTTTCCTGGACAAATTGAGGTTACCTTATGGTAACCTAAAACCCCAAAAGTCTTAAATCAAGATTTTTGGGGTAATTTTATTTAACCTGTCTAGCCAAGACCATAAGACAACTACCATCGGCCACTAAGTTAATATTATAATCCGCGGCTGTTCTTTTAATAGCCTCGTCAAAAGCACCTACTTGACACCATATTTTATCAATCTTTAAATCAACTGCTTGCCTCAATAAAGAATTACCTATTTCCGGTTTAATTACCAACACCAAAACATCGGGTTTAATTTTTAATTCCGACAAATCCTTATAAACTACCATACCCTCCTGTTCATTTTTATAATTTATATCCAAACCGACTGCCTTATATCCTTGGGTTAGTAAATCATTCAAAATAATATAACCATACTTTTGTTTGTCATGAATATTACCGGCCACGACATATAAATAATTTTTATTTAAAAAAGCAGAATACATAAATGAAGGTCCAAATCAAAATCCTAAAAACTAATACCTAAATCCTAAATAAACCCCAATACCCAATTTTAGGAATTTAAAGATTTGGATATTAGGATTTAAGATTTAGAATTTTTTTAATTAATATTTCCCTCTGGCTTCCATAGCCTGCTCCAGTCTTTCCAAGGCCACCACGTAAGCCGCCGTACGCAAATCAATATTTAATTGTTCTGATCTGCGCCAAACCTGTTTAAAAGATTGAACCATAATTGGTTTAAGTTTTTGCAAAACCTCGCCCTCATCCCAATAATATTGCTGCAAATTCTGAACCATTTCAAAATAAGACACTGTTACACCGCCAGCGTTAGCTAAAACATCCGGCACCACTACCACCCCACGTTTATTTAATTTAACATCAGCCTCCGGAGTGGTTGGACCATTGGCCATTTCCAAAATTATTTTAGCTTTAATGCGTCCGACATTTTTAATAGTTATTTGGTTTTCCAAAGCGGCTGGCACCAAAACAGTTACTGGTAATTCCAATAACTTCTCGTTGCTTATAGTTTGAGAATTGGGTAAACCTTTCAAACTGCCATGCTCTTTTTTATATCTTTCCACAGCTGGAACATCTAAACCATTACTATTATAAACAGCGCTACTAGAATCTGACATAGCTACTACTTTAACTTTAGCCTGATAAAGAAGTTGGGCCATAATGCCACCAACATTACCCATACCTTGAACGGCGACTGTGGTTTTTTGCGGCGACAATTTTAATTTGTTAAAAAGTTCCTGCAAAACATAAAGACCACCCTGAGCCGTGGCTGGCGTGCGCCCTTGAGACCCACCCAAAGACAGCGGTTTGCCCGTAACCACCGCTGGCACCTGACGACCAACTTGTTTGCTATATTCATCCATAATCCAACCCATTATTTCCGGTGTCGTATTTACATCTGGCGCTGGTACGTCTTTATCTGGCCCAATAAAAGGCGTTAGTTGCCTGGCTAAACTGCGACTTAATCTTTCCAATTCACCTTTAGATAATTTTTTTGGATCAACTGTAACGCCCCCTTTGGCACCACCCAAAGGAATGTTAACCACTGCACATTTTATAGACATCCAAAAAGCCAAGGCCTTAACTTCATCTAAGTTAGTTTTAGGGTGGAACCTAAGCCCGCCCTTATAAGGACCGCGACTGGATGAGTGTTGTACCCGATAACCATCAAAAACTTTCATAGAACCATCATCCATAGTCACTGGCAAAGACAGTTGAATAAGTTTTTCCGGTTTTTGTAAACGTTCAACAACACTGCTTTGGGTTTTAGAATAAAGCGTTGCTTTTTTTAACTGCTCCAAAGCGTTTTTAAATACAGACATAAGAAATAAAATTAAAAATCATAAAACTAAAATCAATTTTTATACCTGTTTTTTATCCTTAACTCCCCAATCAATCTTAACCCCCCTAAAACCACGAACTTTTTGTAAATATTCATAAGCCCGCAGAGCCGCTGTAGCTCCCCAGCCGGCCGAAACAACTATTTGTTTATAGGCGATATTAGTAATATCTCCGGCTGCTAAAATACCCGGCCGAGAAGTTTCTGAATCTAAATTTATTTTAATTTGCTTACGTTCATCCAAAGCAACCAATCCTTCTATTAACTGGGAGTTAACCACAAAACCCACCTCCACAAACACACCTTGCACTTCAATTGATCTGTTATTATTTTTAGGATCGGTTGATTTTAAAATTATTTTTTCTACCATCTCTTGGCCGGCTATTTCTTTAACTTCACTTTCTAAAATTACTTCTATATGAGCTTGTTTTAATTGCTCCACCAAAACAGCTTCAGCGCGGAAATCCTTACTACGATGAATTAAATAAACTTGGGGACAAAGCTTAGCCAAAAGCAAAGCGGCATCCACCGCTGAATTTCCTCCACCCACTACGGCTACTGTTTTATTTTTAAAAAGAGGGGCATCGCAAGTGGCGCAATAACTAACACCTCGACCACCTAATTCTTTTTCTCCTGGCACACCCAAATGGCGATGCGTTAAACCATAAGCCAAAATCACCGAATAAGCTCGGAAACTTTCTGTACTAGTAAGCACTGTAAAAATTGGTAAAGATTTTTCATCTTTTACTTCTGTTATTTTTATAACTTCACCAATCTTAAATTCAGCGCCAAATTTTTCTGCCTGTTCTTTAAAATTATTCATCAAATCCGGCCCGGTTACTAAACCTGTTCCCGGATAATTTTCTATTTCCGTAGTAGTGGCCGCTTGCCCACCAACATCTTGGCTAAGTATTAAAGTTTTCATCGCCCGACGCGAAGCATACAGAGCAGCTGTCAAACCAGCGGCCCCACCACCCACAATAATAGTGTCATACATTTTTTCTTCAACCATAAAACTATTGTTGTTTAGTAAGAGCGGCTTTTAAAGCATCCTTGCTTTGAACACCCACAAACCTTTCTACTACCTGACCATTTTTAAAAACTAATAAGGTCGGAATACTCATTACATTATATTGACCAGCTGATACTGGGTTTTCATCTACATTAAGTTTAGCTATCTTAGCTTTATTTTTGTCTGTCTCTTTGGCCAACTCTTCAATAATCGGACCCTGCATCCGACAAGGTCCGCACCAGGGAGCCCAAAAATCAACTAAAACAGGGGTAGTTGCCTCCACCACCTCTTTATTAAAAGTTGCATCGGTTAATAATATCTCTGACATAAGTTTATAAATTAATTAATTAAATTTAAATAAATTGGTTACCACACTATTTAGATTTTTTAATTTATCTTGACTGTTTTCATCAAAACAACCTTGAGCTTCCTGCTCTAAAAGCATAGTGGCTAATCTACCCAAAGAAGCCCGGACAGCAGCTATTTGTTGAACAATTTCTAAACAATCACGGCCAGACTCGATCATTTTATTTATACCATTAACTTGCCCCTGGCTTCGGTTAATTTGTTTTTTAATAGATTCTATATCACAACTTTGCATAATTTTTATACTAGTTACTAGTAGGTAGTATATACTATAAAGAAAAATAGTCAACTAACAATTTTGCGACACAAAAAATTATAATATAATTATATTAATATTAAAAAGAATTAACTATTATTTATTTTTTTAATAATTTAATTATTAAAAAAATACCTATTAATTAAATAATAAGTATTTAAAATAAACAAGTGGTGGACCCAAGGAGGCTCGAACTCCTGACCTCCTCCATGCCATGGAGGCGCTCTACCAGCTGAGCTATGGGCCCATTTAACTATCTAATTATAACCGATATTATTAAACTTGTCAATGAGCTTGATTAATGTTCTGTTCTATGTGGAACTTTGTCTTTATATAAAAAAACTAGCACTGGAAACACAATAACGGCTGTAACAATCCTTAATACTCTTCTAGGTTGCCTAATTAAACGCCATAGCCACTCTAAACCAAACCTTTTAATAATCTCTGGTGGTTGTTTAGCTATACCAGAGAGGTAGTCAATAGCTCCACCAACACCTATACCAATATTCGGTTCTATTTTATTAAAATAACTTTTAAGCCAAATTTCTTGTTTAGGACTGCCAAAGCCAACAAAAATTATATTAGGCTGGCAAAAATTAATATTATTAATTAATTCTATATTATCCAAATTATTATCTAAACCATTTAAATCATTTAAAGAAAAAATTGGGCCTTTTTTAAAACCCACTATATTGACCTTGGCATAATCTTCTTTAATTCTTTGTGTCGCAAAATTTAAAATATCTTGTTTTAAACCAGTTAAATAAAGCCTAAAACCTAATTTATCTGACTGCTTAGCTATTTCTTTTAAAAGATCAACTCCGGTAACCCGACCATTTCTTATTGATTTTTTTAAATAACGAGCAGCCAAGATAATTCCAAAACCATCAGCCAAAATTAAATCTGCTGAACTTAATACCAAATAATACTCTTTATTAAAAAAAGCTTTAACTAATATTTCTGGATTAGCTGTTAAAATTAAGTGTTTTCCTGGTGTTTTTATTAAATCAACAATTTTTTCAATTGTTTGATCAATAGACAAATCACTTATTTTAAAACCCAAAATATCCACCATAATATTAACCAAGAATTAAAATTTTTATTTTTTAACAAGCTTTTAATACTTACTAATAACTCACCTGCTCTTACTTTGGACCGTGGGGGAGTCGAACCCCCGACCTCAGCAATGCGAATGCTGCGCTCTACCAACTGAGCTAACGGCCCTAAGCAATAGCGGGTAAACACTAAAACCTACCTGTTAATTTAAAGGGGAAAGTACTAACTTAAAACAATTTACCTTATATTAGACTAAATATTTAGTGGTGCCCCCGCCAAGAATCGAACTTGGATCTAAGGCTTAGGAGTCCCTTGTTCTATCCATTGAACTACGGGGGCAAGATTTAAATTATATTATAACTTAAAGGCAACTACCAGCCTAAATAAAAACCAAAAATATTTACCCACAAACAAATTAGAGCGTGTCTTTCAATTTTTAAATTATTGGTTATTCTTTTTTGACTGGACAGTCTTTAACATACTACAATAGAGTTACTTTTACTATTATTGTTTTGTAATTATGTTTACTAAAAATGAATCTGGCTCAGAAGTTGAAACTATTATTGGGCCATCCGTTAATGTTGAGGGTAGTTTTACCAGCCAAGGTAATGTCAGAATAGAAGGTTCGGTTAATGGCTCTGTAGCGACCTCTGGGGCTTTAAGTATTGGGGAACAAGCTCACATCGCTGCCAATATCCAAGCCACCAATGCTTATGTGGCTGGTTATGTTAAGGGAAATATCCAAATAAAAGATCGTTTAGAATTAGCCTCCACCAGTCGAATTGATGGCGATATTTCCACTAAAATATTAATGGTAGCCGAAGGCGCCCAATTAACAGGTAAGTGTCAGATGACGGGTTTAACTAACAACGCTATCGCTACTGTAACCAAAAATTCCAAAAAATCTGAAAAAACCAGTGAGGCAGAAGCTTAGTCAATCCATTATTTTGGATTATAAGTTATGTCCTATTTTTATTTATACGATAGTTACTTACAAGATAAAGCTTATAGCAACCAACTAATCCGTCTGGAAACCACCTTAACAGATTTAGGTATTCAGGGGAAAATTGGCCGTTTAACTTTGTTAAAAAGCGTTAGTGACCTGATAGAAAACGGTCTTAGAGACGGTACTGACACTGTGGTAGCTGTGGGTAATGACACAACACTAAGTCAGGTGGCTGAAGTTTTGGCTCATCATCCTAAAACCACTTTGGGTTTTGTTCCTTTGGGTCAAGAAAATCAAACCTTAGCTTCTTTGTTGGGTATACCTATTGGAATTTTAGCTTGTCATATCTTGTCCAGCCGTATTATTGAAACAATTAATCTAGCCAAGATTAATAATCAATTTTTTTTACAATCCATTATCAGTCAAGGAACACCAATCATTGAATGCGAAAACAATTATCGATTAGTCCTACAAAAACCCCATAAAATAAAAATAAGCAATTTAGATTGGTGGGGAGAAGGGGAAGATAAAATATCAAACCCCAAACAAAAATTATTAGAAATGATCCTTGAACCTATCGCTAAAAAAAGCTGGTGGTCAATGAAAAAAAATATTATTAGTTCACCCTCTTTTTTACCTTTAAAAAAATTTACTTTAAGTAGCCAACAACCCTTAAGCCTAGTAGTTGATCAACACCGCGTCATGAAAACTCCGGCGGTTATTTCGGTAGCAACAGAAAAAATTCGTTTAATTGTGGGTAAAGACAGAAAATTCTAACTAATCGCTGGTTGGGAAACTCTTTCCGCCTCGTTTTTTTCAGAAATTTCTATAGCTGTGTCTTCTACCACAATTTTTTTTGTTGTAATTTTAATAATCTGCCTAGGATGAATAAGTAAAAATTTTTTAAACTTCCACCAACCACTAACCACTTGATAAAACAAAACAAAACCATTAGTTTCATCCAATTCCACAGCTTGAAGCCGGCCCAAATATACCCCCTCCTTACTAAAAACAGGCAATTTTTTAACTAACAACTTTTTCTTCATTTTTAGTAAAAGTTAAATACTGCTGACCAATAGTAATAAGGGTGTTCATCAACCAATAAAGAATTAAACCGGCTGGTAGGGTAAAACCAAAAACCATAGTCATCACCGGCATAATATATAAAGCTTGTTTATTTATAGAAGCAGCCAAACCTTCATCTTTAGAGGCTTCACCACTAATAGCTGGCTTAGTACTCATTAACATTTTAGCTTGCCAGTATTGAGACAAACCAGTAATCACAGCTAAAATAATATTCGGTTTTCCTAAAGACCAAAAACCTAAAAATAAATCCGAAATAGCCCCTGGATTAGCCACAAAACTATATAAACCAGAAAAATCATTGGTTGATAAACCACTACCAAAAACACTATACAAAGCAAACAAAAAAGGTAGTTGAATTAAAAGTGGTAAACAAGAAGAAAAAGGACTAACCTTTTCCTGTTGATATAAAGCCATTAATTCTCGACTCATCGCTTCCTTGTTACCTTTATTTTTTCTTTTTAACTCTTCTACTTTTGGTTGAAGTTGTTGTAAGGCTTTTTGTGATTGTAGGGAGCGACGCGACAGAGGATATAAAATTATTTTTAACAAAATCGTTAAAATAATTATTGCCAAACCAAGATCACCAACTTGATTATATATAAAAACCAATAAATTAAAAAGGGGACCGTAAAAAAATGTTTGCCAAAACCAACTCATAAATATTATCTATTTTAGGCTGGGTCAAACCCACCCGCGCCACCAGGGCGACACTTAATTAATCTTCTTAAACCAAACCACAAACCTTTTGCTAGATTATATTTAATAATAGCTTGTTTGGTATATTGTGAACAAGATGGATAAAAAATACAACCAGCTTTAGGCCAAAATAATCTTCCCCAACCATGATCGGGGGATAGGGTGTGCTGATATATCTCTATAACAAGAATAAAAACCTTCTTGAAAAACAATTGAAGTTGTTTTATAAAATTACTAATCATTATTCCCAGCTATTTAATCTTTAGAATTATTAAAAAAATAACCAACCAACTCTTGTTTAAAAACATTTTCTTTTTGATCCGCTGCTGATTTTTTAGCCACCAACACCAAATCATAACCTAAGGCTGGTGCCTCAGTTTTTCTAAAAGCACCCAAAATACGACGGCGACACAAATTACGCACCACAGCTTTGGTGCTAACTTTTTTAGACACGACAACAGCTAAACGCCTAACTTGCTGACTATTGGTGAAAAAACAATATATTATCAAATTGTCACCAACCCACTTTCTACCGCATCGATAAACCTTGGAAAAATCTATAGCCCTCTTTAGGGTTGGCTCTTTTTTAAACATAAACTAACTAACTGTCAATTTTTTTCTATTTTTTAGACGACGTTTTTTAAGAATAACCTTACCTTTGGCAGTTTTTTGTCTAGAACGGAAGCCGTGCTTTTTAAGCCTTTTTACTTTCTTGGGTTGATAAGTCCTTTTGGGCATACTTTTGATACAACAATTTATTAAGTAGCTATACTATACTAACAGCCAACCTTTTAGTCAATCCATAAATTATTAAATTTCCACAGTACCTCAACAGTTTATAAACAATTAGGCTAATTTACAGTTACCCTAAATACTGCTTATATGAATAGTGGACCCAATTACTATCTTCCTTATGAATCATCAAGAATTATGGAAATCCACATTAGGCGAGCTTGAGCTTTTTATAAGCAAGGCTAGCTTTACTACTTGGTTTAAAAATACCGATATAATTAAAATTGATAATGGTGTAGCCACAGTTATAGTCCCCAACGCCTTTACCAAAGCTTGGTTAGAAAACAAATATCATAATTTTATTATAAAAGCCCTACAAAATATCAGCCGTGGCCAAGTTAAGGAGGCTACTTATTTAGTTGAAACTTTAAAAAAACCTCTTTCCAAAACCTCCTCATCCCTAACAACACCTCTTGAATCCACCAAAGACACCCCCACACCAAACAATACTCTTTGCGGGCTAAACCCTAGATATATTTTTAATAATTTTATTGTGGGTAAACACAACGAATTGGCTAGGGCGGCTGCTTTGGCAGTTTCGGAAAAACCAGGGCAAACCTATAATCCACTCTTTCTTTATGGTGGTGTAGGTTTGGGTAAAACACATTTAATGCAAGCTGTTGGCCATGAAGTTTTAAAAAAAAATCCTGGGAAAAAAGTTATTTATGCCCCTTGTGAAAAGTTTACTACTGAATTTATACAAGCCATTGGTAGTGGAAAAACCGAAAAATTCAAATCCACTTATCGTACTGTCGATCTTCTATTAATTGACGATATACAATTTTTAGCTGGCAAAGAAGGCACTCAAGAGGAATTCTTTCATACTTTTAACGCCCTACACCAAAACAACAAACAAATTATCTTAACCTCTGATAGGCCCCCTAAGGCCATCCAAACCCTAGAAAATAGGCTTATTTCCCGTTTTGAGTGGGGAATGATTGCTGATATTGCTCCACCAGACCTAGAAACCAGGGTGGCTATTTTAGAAATAAAATGCCAAGAAAAAAACTATTCATTAAATCATGATATTATTGTTTTTTTGGCTAATTCTATACAAAATAACGTCCGTGAATTAGAGGGGGCTTTAAATAGAATTATTGCCCTAGATCAACTTAACAACAAACCACCCACCTTAGAGAATATTAAAGAATTAATGGGTAACACCCTGCCTAGCGCCAACCAATCCTTAACCACCAAAAAAATAATTCAAGTGGTAGCTAATTATTTTGATGTTAATCCTAGTGAACTGTTTGGTAATAGTCGCAAAAAACACCTGGTAGAGCCTAGGCAAATTGCCATGTATTTAATGAGGGATGTTTTAGCTTCTTCTTTTCCAACTATTGGCCAAGAACTAGGGGGTCGTGATCATACCACCGCCATGCATGCCTGCTCTAAGATTTCTCAAAACCTTACCTCTAACCCCAAACTCCAACAAGATATCAACAACCTTAAAGAACAATTTCGCTTCTCTTAATCATCAACCCTTTTTCCCCAACCACCAAACACAGTTTTCTCACTTTCAACCCACCAATTAAACCCTATTCCTATTAACCCTTTTTAACTTTTCAACTTATTAACACCCCCTTACTACTATGAAATTTATATGTACTCAAGAAAATTTAATAACAGGCATCAACATAGTTGTTAATATCGCGGGAAAAAATACTACCCTGCCAATTTTAAATAATATAAAAATTAAAACCACCGGAAGTGGTTTAGAATTGGTTTCTACCAATCTAGAAATAGCTGTTACAACTTTTATTCGCGGTAAAACAGAGGAAGAGGGGGAAATTACCTTACCAGCTAAATTATTAGCCGAAGCTGTTTCTTTGATGTCTAAAGAAAATATTACAATTTTTACCCAAGGAAGTGATGTTGTTTTATTAACCGAGAAAAACAAAACAACCTTACGCGGAGTACCAGTAGATGACTTTCCTGTTATTCCCAAGGTCAACCAAGGAACTAAGCTTACCCTACCAAACCAAACTTTGGTTGATGGTTTATCTAGGGTTATTTTTACTGTAAACACCTTAGAAAATCGCCCGGAAATAGCGGGTGTTTGTGTTTGTTTGGAAAAAGAAGAAGTTGTTTTAGTGGGGACGGATAGTTATCGTTTGGCGGAGGCTAGATTAGTTGTAAAAAAACAAGAGAGTATTATCAATCTTTTAATACCACTAAAAACCGGCCAGGAAATAATACGACTTTTTTCTGGCAAAGAAGGAGATTTAAATTTATTAATTGATGATAACCAGTTTTCTTGTAGTTTAGAGGGGGTGGAATTAGTTTCTCGTTTAATAAATGGTCAATATCCTGATTACCAACAAATTATTCCACAAAAAACCACCACCAAACTTAAGGTAAATAAAAATATTCTTATACAAGCTGTTAAGGCCGCCTCTTTATTTGTTCGTTCTGGTATTAACGATATTAAAGTTTTGGTGGATACAACCAATAAGGAATTGGTTGTATCTTCTTTGAATGGTCAATTGGGTGAAAATATGACAAAAATAAACCCAACAGAGATAGTTGGAGAATCTTTAGAAATAATTTTTAATTACCGGTATTTATTAGATGGCTTGCAAGCTATTGAAGGGGGGGAGGTTGGTTTAGAAATGGTTTCGGCTAGTAGTCCGGTTATTATAAAACCAACAGAGCAAAAGGGTTATTTATATTTATTAATGCCAATCAAACAGTAGTTTTTAAAGAAGATAATAATTGGTAGTAGAGGTTGATTGTTGGGGGGAGTTTTTTTCTGAAGCAGTTATAAAAAGTTTATATTGTCCCGTTTCTTTGGGGGACCAGAAAAAAGATGAGGTTGGTTGGATGTTGGTAATTACACCAAACCACTGTGGTGAAGAGTTGTTTAAAGAAGAGTAGATATCGATTTGTTTTAGGTTTTCTGGGCGACTACTGTTAATTTTTAATTCAATTGGTTGGTCAGATAAGTAGAGGTTTTTTTCTGTTGGGGAAATAATAGAACTGTGGTTGCTTAAAATATTGGTGGGCAGATCAAGTTTAATTATATGTTCAATGGTTGTTGAGTTTTCAAAAACGTCTCGACTAATAATTTTTAATCTGTGAGCGCCCTGGTTAAAGGGTAGTTGGTTAACTAGTAGAGAAAAAGGTGGTTGGGGGTTAGAGTTAATTAAGATATCATCTAAATAATAATCAACAGATTTAATGTTGTTTTTAGCTGAAGTTGTGACTGGTATTAACCAAGGTAAAGAAGTGATAGTTTGGCCCTCTTTGAGGGTGGGAGCGGTGAGGGTTGGTTGGGAGTCGGGGTTGTGGATATTATCATAAATTGTTGGAGCAACTGAATTGGTTTGGTTGTTTTTTTGTGCCCACAACTTAACAGCCTCTTCCCAGTTTTGGTATTGAGGATCCAAAGAAGGGTCTTGGGGTATTGGCCCCAAAGGATTTCCTGGAGAAAGATATTTTAAAATAGTGTGGTGTTCGCTAAAAGTTTTGGTTTGTTTAAATTCAGCAGGGGTAAATTCAGTGGCCAGATTACCAGATATTTTATCAATGATAACAGTTTGCCCACCTAAAGAGCCGTTAAGCATTGGTTTATTGGGTGAGGTTGGTAGAGGTTCATTAAAAGGAATGATTGGTAAGGAGGGGGAAATTTTTTTAAAGAAATTTTGCCAAATTGGAGCGGCCACTACTGAGCCATCGGCCCCTTTTTTCATAGCTTGGTTATTAGAGTTACCAACCCAAACCCCCACTGCTAGATTGGAGGTGTAACCCATTGTCCAAGCATCGTGGTAATTATTAGTGGTGCCGGTTTTGGCAGCCACTAAACGGTCAGGGAGGGTTAGGTGATTTTGTTCACCAAAAATATAAGAGCGAGCGGGGTTGTCTGATAAAATATTACTTAGTGTTCTAGTAGCTTCAACACTTAAGACTCGGGTACCTGGCGAATCTTTAAATTCTTGTAAGGTGTCTCCATTAGCATCTTCAATTTTAATAATATAATTAATTGGTTTGGTAATACCCTCTCTAGCAAAAGAAGCATAAGCTGAAGTGTGTTCCAATAAACTTACTTCAGCCCCACCTAACACCAAAGACAAACCAAAACGAGCCTGGTCGTTAAGTGTGGTATAACCCAGATCTTGAGACAATTTTAGAACATTATTTAATCCAGTTAAGTATAACAATTTAACAGCTGGTATGTTAAGAGAACCAGCTAAAGCACTTCTTAAGTTAATGGGGCCGCGTTCTTGTCCATCGTAATTATTGGGTGCGTAATCCTTAGGTTCGGATTTAAAAATTGTTTGAACGTCGTACAGTAAACTATTGGGTGTGAAACCTTGCTCAAAAGCTAAAGCATAAACAATTGGTTTAAAAGAGGAGCCGGGTTGTCTTGGCCTGATAGAAACATTTACTTGGCCTTGGATAGAATCTTCAAAATAATCAGTCGAGCCGACCATGGCTAATATTTGGTTAGTGGTGGCATCTAAAGCAACCAGAGAGGCGTTGTGAGCGTTGTAGGGGGTATTTTTAGCCTTAGCTTCGGTTATGGCAGCTTCAGCCGCTGTTTGTTTGTCTAAATCTAAAGTCGTAATTATTTTTAAACCACCTTGTTCCACAGTTTTTTCTCCATAAATTCTGGCCAACTGCTCTTTAACAAAAAAAACAAAGTGGGGGGCAATAATAGATTCGCGACGTGGTTTAAAGTCCAGGGTTGTTTTTTTGGCTTCTTGTGAGGCTTGGGTTGTTATGTAACCCTGTTCCACCATATTATCTAAAATGTAGTGTTGTCTTTTAATGAGTTCATCTACATGGCTACCCCAAGGCGAATAATAGGTTGGTGATTGTGGTAAACTAGCCAACAGAACAGATTCAGCTAAATTAAGGTCCCTGGATTTTTTGCCAAAAACCATTTCCGAAGCGGCTTCTACTCCATAAGCGGTTGAGCCGTAAGGTATTTCGTTAAGGTAGAGTTTTAATATTTGGTCTTTACTGAAACGTTGTTCTATTTGATAGGCTAGGACCAATTCTTTTATTTTTCTGATATAGGATTTTTCATTGGTTAAAACAGCGTTTTTTATAAATTGTTGAGTAATAGTCGAACCGCCCTGGGCTCGTCGGCCTCTAATTAGGTTAACCAAGACAGAGCGTACCAAAGAAGTAAAACGGAAACCTTGGTGTTCATAAAAGTTTCTATCTTCAGCTGTTAAGGTGGCTTGTTTGAGGTAGTCGGGAATATCTTTTAGTTCTATAGAGGTGCGTCGTTCTGTTCCGTGGATATCATAAAGAACTTTTTGGCCGGTGCGGTCATATATTTTTGTGCTTTGCGAAACCACTCGCCTAGCAATACCTTCAGGGCTAGGTAAATCGCGACTTATCCAAGCAAACATTATTACCCCAAACAATAAACCACTTAAACCAACTAAAAGTACTAATTGCCACCACCAGCGTCGCCAACCAAAGTTTTTAATTTTTCGGCGGGACCATTTTTTTGGTAAATTAGGTTGTTTTTTTATCATAAAATCTATTTTATAGTATCATTGTATATGGTACAATAAATTAAGTCATTATGCCTAAAAATATTAATCAGGAAATATTAAGTCGGGGGGTAGAGGAGGTCTTTGTTTTTAAACACCTGGCCGAAAAATTAAAACAACGCAAGCTGTTACGGGTTAAATTTGGTATAGACCCAACTGGCCCTAATATACATTTGGGTCGAGCGGTTCCTTTGTTAAAATTAAGAGCCTTGCAATCTTTAGGGCACACAGTGGTTTTGGTTATTGGTGATTTTACTGCTCAAATTGGAGACCCTTCGGATAAGTTGGACAAACGACCTTTATTAACTAAACAGCAGGTTGAAAATAATTTAAAAAGTTATAAAAAACAATTAAGTAAAATATTAGACACGGACAAGGTGGAGTGGCATTTTAATAGTCGTTGGTTAAGCAAGTTGAATTTGCAAGAATTTTCAAAATTGGCTGAGGCTTTTACTGTTCAGCAAATGTTGTCTCGGCGTAATTTTAAAGAACGCTATAATAAAAACCAAGAGATAAGTTTACGGGAATTTATTTATCCTTTATTACAAGGTTATGATTCGGTGAAAGTTAAGGCCGATTTGGAAATTGGTGGCGCTGATCAACTATTTAATTTGCAAGCAGGGCGTTTGTTACAGCCTTTATATGGTCAATTATCGCAAGATATTTTGACCACACAAATGTTAGAAGGAACAGATGGTCGAAAAATGTCTACCAGTTGGGGTAACACTATAAACATAACAGAATCTCCTCAAGAAATGTATGGCCAAGCCATGTCGATTAAAGATGAATTATTACCTAAGTATTTGTTGTTAACCACAAATCTACCTTTAGTTGAGGTGGAGTTTTTGATTAAACAACTAACAAGTAACATTAATCCTAAAACAATTAAACAAAAATTAGCTTGGCAGTTGGTGTCTTTTTATCATTCAATAAAACAGGCTGACGCGGCAGCCAAAGAATTCGATGTGGTACACAGACAAAAGTTAACACCGAATCAAATACCAACTAAACCCCTACCCAAACAAAAAGATTGGTCAGTGGTAGATTTGTTGTTTAGTTTTAAATTAGTTTCTTCTAAAAATGAAGCTAAACGATTAATTGAGCAAGGTGGGGTAAAAGTGAACAAGCAAACTATTATAAATTGGCAGCAAATAATAAAACTTGAAGCAAATTTATTACTTCAAGTAGGCAAAAGGAAATTCCTTACTTTTAAGTAAATTTATCTAAGATTAGCCAAAAAACTTGGTTGAACTAGAGTTGCTAAGGCTACAGCCAAAGCATCAGCTGCGTCGTCGGGTTGGGGTATAGTTTTTAGTTTAAAAGTAAGTTGGAGCATTTTTTGCACTTGAATTTTGTCCGCTCTTCCTTGACCAGTGGCCGCAATTTTTACCTCTTGAGGTGACAATTCTATAATCGGGCAAGCTTGGGCGGTTAATAAAAAAGAAATTACACCGCGGGCTTCGGCTACATTTAAGGCGCTTTTTACGTTTTTGGAGAAAAATAATTTTTCTAAACCAGCTTTAATAGGTTGGTATTTTTTAAGAAGTTTTGTTATTTGCTGACCAAGCTGTAAGAGCCTTTGATTTTGGGGAAGTTGGGGATTGGTTTCCCAACAGCCGATTTTAATTAGTTCTGGTTTACTGGGCTGTCCACTTAAAACAGCAAAACCCAAACGTCCGATGCCAGGGTCAAAACCGATTATATATTTTTTAGGTAGCGTTGTCATAAGTGTTAGTAACATCATCATCATTATTTAAAGCCTCTCGCAGAGAGTCTAATTTATCAGAATCATTTTTATCTGGGATTGGTACATTGTTATTGGCCACTGGTTCAACCGAGCTGTAAGAAATAATTAGTTGATTAGTTTGGCAGACTTGTTTAATAATTTCTAATTGATTGCTTGGGGCGGTAATTAAGAATTCATTTTCCATTTCTTCAATTTCTTCGGCGCCCGCTTCGATTAGTTTTAATTCAATTTCTTCTTGATTAGTGGTTGGTTTATTAACTGTTATTAAACTTTTAGGTTCGAACATCCAAGCAACACTACCATTGTCGGCTAATCGGCCCCCGTGCTTATCTAATAAATGTCTTAGATTGGCAGTTGTTCGGTTGCGATTGTCGGTCAGTGTTTCTATTAAAAAAGCTACACCGTTCGGCCCATAACCCTCATAAATAACCTCTTCTACGTTGGCACCATCTTCTTGGCCAGCACCTTTTTTAATAGCCCGGTCAATATTTTCTTTGGGCATGTTGGCATTGCGGGCCTTATCAATAGCTAAACGTAGTTTAAAGTTCATTTCTGGATCAATGCCTAATCTAGCTGCCGCACTTAAAGCCTTGCTTAATTTGGTAAAAATTTGGCTACGTTTAGCATCAACAACGCCTTTTTGTCTTTTAATTGTGGACCACTTAGAATGACCAGACATAAGGAAAAGGAATTAAGGGTTAGAACCGCCAGCTGGCGGGAAGAATTAAGAAGGTGTTTATTGTTTAAGTTCACAATTCTTAATTCGTGATTCTTTATTCTTGTTTGCTATACTACCTACATACTTTAGCATTGATTAGCAAAAAAACAACCGGTCTTTATGAGAAGGTCTTTAGCTTTTTTTGGTTCATTATATAGGTGGTTCACAAATAATTCTACCAGGCAATTATTTTTAGCTGGTGGTGTTAGTTTGTTGGCTTTAGCTTTTTTACAATTAAATCCGACACTTAACGACCCAGATTCTTTTTACCACATTGGTTTAACTGTTTGGCTTAGGGATTATGGTTTGCTTAATTATTTTCCCTGGACACAATATTCTTTTTATAATCAAATTTTTATTGATCACCATTTTGGTTATCATCTTTTGTTAATACCTTTTGTGAGTTTGTGGCCAGGTTTTTGGGGTATTAAGATAGCTACTTTGTTTTTTGGGAGTTTGACTTTATTTTTTTTGTGGTGGTTACTGGTTCGTTGGCGGGTGCCTTATTGGGGCTGGTTAGTACCAGTGGTTTTAGCAACGAGCCCTTTTTTGTTTCGTTTGTCTTTGGCTAAAGCACCGTCTTTATCGGTGGGGCTTTTGTTGGTGGCTTATTATTTGATTAGTGAAAGAAAAATAGGGTGGTTGTTTTTGTTAAGCTGGTTTTTTGTTTGGGTTTATAGTGCTTGGCCTTTGTTAATTGTTTTGATAGTTATAGAAATAATTGCTGGTTGTTTATTTGGTAAGTTGTTTTTAAAGAAAAAAATAACCCAGATTTTTAAAGATAATAAGTATGTATTGGTTTTATTAAGTTCATTAGCAGGTTTGGTTGTTGGTTTAATTATCAATCCTTATTTTCCTAGAAATTTTATATATTTAAAACAGTTATTTGCTATGGCCCTAAAGCCTTACCATAGTTTTTTAGCTATTGGCGCAGAGTGGTATCCTTTCCCTGTAGTAGATCTTATAGCGGCTGGTACTTTTATTGTTGGTTTGTGGTTTTTAGCTACTTTGGTGGCTATTATTAATTATAAAAAAATTAGCCAACAAACAATGGTTACTTGGCTGCTTTCTTTGTTGTTTTTATTTTATACTTTAAAGGCTCGGCGTCAGGTGGAATATTTAGTACCTTTTATGGTTTTATCAGTTGGTTTTATTTTAAAGGATGGTTGGATATTTTTGTTAAAGTGGTTAAAAAATTGGCGTGATTTTTTGCCTCGTCCTTTGACCGGGCAATTATTTTTGTTTTTTTTAATAACCTATTTGGGTTTGGCCCTACCTTTGGGTTTAATAATTGGTTATGGGCGGACTTATTGGTCCTTGCGTCAAGGTTTTACCGAAACAAATTTATTAAAATCTGCCAACTGGCTTAAAAACAACACACCAGCCAATAGTTTAGTGTGGCAGACTGATTGGGGAACCTTTCCTTTATTATGGTATTACAATAGCCATAATAATTATTTAACCGGTTTAGACCAAACCTTTATGTATGCTTTTAGCCCGGATTTATATGAGCAGTGGCGACAAATAGTTACCGGCCAACGCCAGGATGTTTACGAGGTGGTAAAAAATAATTTTAAGTCGGATTATGTTTTGTTAGAAAAAAGAATTCCTGCTATGTTGTATAGTCTTAATCGGGATAAAAGATTTTCTAGGGTTTATCAGGATGAGGAAGTAATAATTTTTTCTGTTAATTAAAATTTATGAAAGATTTTTGGTTGATTATTCCAACTTACAATGAGGCTGATAATATTGGAGAGTTAATAAAAAGGTTGTGTGGAATTTTCTGCCAGTGTTCTATTTTAGTGGTAGATGATAATTCTCCGGACGGTACAGCTGATTTGGTTAGACAAACTCAAAAGCAATTTGAGAATATTTATTTATTGGTTAGGCCTGGTAAATTAGGTTTAGGTAGTGCTTATCAAACAGGATTTACTTATGCTTTGGAAAAAGGCGCTCTGGTGGTTGGTCAAATGGATGCTGATTTTTCTCATGCGCCTGAAGATTTATTTAAACTTATAGATAAAATAGAAAGTGGTTATGAGGTGGTTATAGGCTCCAGGCGGGTTAGGGGGGGTGGTATAGTGGGTTGGGGTTGGTGGCGGTGTTTTACTAGTTATTCAGCTAATGCTTTGGCTAGAAAAGTTTTATCCTTAAAAACTAAGGATGTAACAGCTGGTTTTAGGTTATATAGCCGGTCAGCTTTGCTTAAAATTGATTGGGTGAATATAAAAAGCAATGGTTATGCTTGGCAGGAAGAAATATTATTTTTGTGTGAAAAAGCTGGTTTAAAAGTGGCGGAAGTACCAGTTTTGTTTGTTGATCGTGAGCGGGGTAAATCTAAGTTGGGTTTGAGTGAAGTTTTTAATTTTTTTAAAGTTATCATAAAATTAGTTATCAAATAGTTTAATCAAAAAAACCTTTTGTTCAGAAACAAAAGGTTTTTTATGGGAGAGTTTTTATTTAAGGTACATTTACGCAGCAGGTTTTAGCGTCCGCTTCGTTACAGGTTTTATAGTTAGAAACAACCCCACCGACAGCTGAACAGTCGCTACTTGAAGACATACAAAGTTCTCCAGCAGCTTGGCCACAAACGACTGTTTGTGGAGTGTTAGTACCATCACTTAAAGTAGCTTTTTTAATTTGATTAATGGTGAAAGAAGCTAAAGCGTAAGAAGCTAGAATAATAAATAAACCAATTACGGCCCCAGCTAAAAGCTTTTTAGCTTTGGTTATTTTTTCTTCATTGCCGGCGGCTGTCATCCAAGTAAAGCCACCGTAAATTATTATTAGAACAGCGACAACACCAATAACACCCAATAATAAATTAATTATTGTGGCAGCAATATCAATCGGACCAACACTAGAGGTTGGCAGACCAGCTGCCGTGGCCGTATCTTTTAGGCCATAGTCACCGATATTAGGGGATTGTGCAGTAACGGCCAGCGTTAGAGTCGTAAAGACAAATAAGCTGGCCGTAAGAACTACCAATCCGAACCTTAAGTGGTTCAGAATTTTCATAAATAACAAAATCAATTAACCAATAGACCCGGTAGCATTAGAAAGGTTGTTGATGATAAAGGAAGCAATGGCGAAAGCGGCCAAAATAATTACTAAGCCGACTACGCCGGCACCCAATAATTTTTTAGCTTCACCCACCTTTTCTTCATTGCCAGCAGCGGTCATCCATTTAAAACCACCCATGAGGATGATAATGACGGCTACAACACCCAAGAAACCCAAAACTACATTGATAATCTGGGCGATAGTTTCCACCAAATCTCGATTACCCAAATTAACATCCTGTTCTAGGTTATCAAGCCCGAAATTGGTTTGGGCTAAGGCTACAGCCGGTAAGCCATAAATTACTGTATTAACGGCTGAGGTGATAAATTTTTTCATACTGTCACCTCCTTCCTTATTTTGCGACATACTACTTTAAAGTGTAGAGTCTATTGCTTTAATCTAAGCACTTTTTGGCTGGGTAGTCAAATAATTTTGTTTAAGGACAAAGCTTCCCAGCTTGGAATTTTAAGTATTCTTTAGGTAAATAACAGGCACCATCAATTTCATCATAAGAGCCACCAATAAAAGAACAGCCCCAAGGTATAACCGGACTAGCTACAGGTGGAAATATTTTTGGTTCACACATAAAATTAGTTAAGCCGTTACGACACTGTTGGTGGCCAGCTAGATTTTGCTGGCAATAGCCAACATCGACGCAGTTTAGATTTTGGTACCACTGGCCGCTTAAGTAGTTATCTCGCACCTGTTTACAATTAACAGCTGTTTCTAAGGAGCAGGTGGACTGGCGAGGTCCGTCTATATAATTACTTTCTGTTCTTAAACAAGCCCATTCTTCGTTTTCAGAACCACCTAAAGAAGCTGGGGGGTAATCTTCACCTGGTAAATACATAACATCGGCATAACAACTAGCGCTTTTATCTCCCTCACCAGCTAGAGTATTACCAAACGGACAAGAACCATCCTGGTTAGTGGTGCTTAGAGGTTTAAAAATTTCTTTTTGACATTCAGAAGCTAAAATTCTATTTTTATTAAAGTTACCAGGTAATATTTGTACGCAAGCACCAATATTAGAGCAGTCAATTTCTTGTCCATAAGATTTACCAGCCTTAAAATCAGTAGTTGCCTTCAAACAGTCTTTAGTTTTTTCAATTGTACAAGTGGCGCCGTACTTTTTATTAATAGGTTCTCTAAAACAGGCCACCTCTTTGGCAATAGCGTCGGGTGGTAATGTTTCCAGATTAGCAGCTGGTGGTTGGCCCGATTGCAAGAGTTTGGCAAATGGCGCGTAAGCAAAACTTATAACAGTGTAAGAACCTAAAACAATAATTAAACCCAAAACAGCATAACCTAAAGTTTTTTTAGCTTTGGTTATTTTTTCTTCATTGCCAGCCGCCAGCATCCAAGTGGCGCCGCCATAAATTCCCATTAGCAAAGTTAGGGCCCCTAGACCGCTTAATAAATATCTTAAAATACGTTGTCCGTAGAATTCAACTGGTGATTTTCCAGTCATACCCAAAGGGTCAAATAGGGTTGTTTGTCCGGTGGTAAAAGTTATTTGACCACCACTTAATAATTTTATAACTGTATCTAATATTGTGTAGCTGGCAATGGTTAAAATAAAACCTAAAATTGCGTATACAACCATATTTTTCCCTTTGGCAAAGTTTTCCGAATTGCCCGCTGCGGTTAATATTCTATAGCCACCCAAAATAACTATTATTAAAGCTAAGGTGCCAGTAATAAAAACTAATCCATAAGCTGCTCGGGCAAAAATTTGATTAACAGCCACATAACCACCACCCACCGGGTCTAGTGGGTTTTGTAAAGCGGTTTGAGCTAGGCTGGTTTGAGGTAACAAAGAAGCTAGCCAGATACTTAACCAGATTGTAATTAAGGATAGTTTTTTCATAAAAAATTATTCAGGTCGGCAACAAACCCGATCAGCTGGCCCACCACACAAACCAACTTTACAGCGATCAGGGGCATCCTTACAGTTGGCAGCGGTTAAGCCACAAGCACCAGCCGTTTGGCAGTCACCATTAGTAATTGTTAGATTACACAAAGAGACACATTTTTTGTTTTGACAGCGTCCGTTATCTTGATAAGTGTTTTGTACCAAAACGCATTCAGTATTATCGGGTTTGTCTTTACAAAATTCTGCGTCAGTTGGCAGGGCGCAGCCTAATTGGTTTTTCCACCAACTTTCCGATAAGGCTACATAATTAGGTAGGGTTTGATTAGTTGGTTTGGTTAAAAGAAAGAACATAATACTTATTAAAAAATAACCAGCCAAAATTATACCCACACCCATTAAAGTGGAAACAATTAATTTACGACTGGCAGTTATTTTTTCTTGGTTACCTGCGGCCATAATAAAACCTTGGCCACCCCAAATAAGCATTATTAAAGCTAGGCCCCCAAAAATGGACAGAATAACTTTTTGTAAAACTACGAATAAGCCGACAAAGTCACAAAAAGAACAAGTGCCTTGCTCGGCGCAGGCTTGTGGCAGGTTGCCAACAATTCCTTTGGAAATATCAAAAGCTTGGGCAACTAAAGGGAATAAAAAGAAGGCCCCGATTAATAATCCAAACCACAAATAGTACCTATTTTTTTTCATATTATTATTTTAGCATCTTATTTTTTTAGCGCCTATTTTGCAAAGTTTGAGAAATTTGACTGGCGGCGTATTTAAGGGCTTGTTCCAAATCCACTCCATCCACCGCTTGTCTAATCATGGCTTTAAGTGAGCCTTCCATTATTTCCGGTTTTAATCCGTGGTACCAGTTTTGGCTGTATAAAACTTGACTAGCGGCAATAGTTAAATCAGGATCTTTTAATTGTTCTTTTAGTAAGGCTCGATGAGCGGTTGGTTGTTTAGTTTTATCTAAATAATCTTTTAGCAGATTTGATTTAGAAACAAACTGTAAGAAATCCCAAGCTTCCGATTGATAGTTTGATTGTTTGGGTACGGTTTCTAAATAATAATTAGCTAAATTACTGGGTTTGGTCGTGTCATCTATTTGTGGTAAAGACGCTAAACCAATATTTACTTTAGGAGCGATTTGTTTTAGGTTTTTAAAATCTCTAAAATAGCCAAAAATAAAACCAACCTTACCACTGGCAAAAGTTTGCCAGGCATCGCCGGTTTGGCGTGACCAAGAATAAGTTTCTTTGCTGGGATTGGCAAAATCAGCATAGAATCTTAAGGCATCTAAACCAGGAATAAATTGTTGGTCACCCGATTTAACTGGTTGGTTAAAAATAGCTTGACTGCCTTGGCTGTTTACCATAGGTGTACCATTTTGAAGCATTAAAGCAGTAACAATGTCAGTGGCATAGGGCAGATTATCAGCTTCACCTAAAGCTGCGCCGTGTTGAATAAATTTACCATTTTTGTCTAGGAGGCTTATTTTTTGTACGGCTGTTTTGAATTCAGTCCAGGTAGTAGGTGCGGTGGCGATTTGGGCAACGTTTAAAAGGTCACGGTTGTAATACATTACCAAACTATCTACCGATAAAGGCAAACCATAAATTTGATTATTAATAATCACATCTTGCGGTACAGTGTCAACATAAAGAGCTGGTAGAGCTTTGGGGTTAAGGGTGGCATTGGAGCGCATTACCCAAGTAGGTTCTTTTTTTATAAAACCCTGCATTTCTCGAAAGGGTAAAGTAAGGGTCGCTGGTAAGGGAGCCATTTTATCTTGCCAGGCACCTAGGTGACTGTTTAACAAGGAAACTAAATCCGGTCCTTGGCCGGCGGCTAAAGCTTCTAGTAGTTTTTGTTCTAATTGTTGGGCCGGAACAACAGTTACTTTGATATTTATATTGGGATGAATTTGTTGATAGTTTTTTACCAAGTCGGCAAAATCGCTGGTTTGGCCGTTTATTCGCCACCAATTTAAGGTGATTTTGGTAGAAGCTTTAGTTTGAGCTTCTGGGTCGCCGCCTTTACAACCCAACCCCATTAAACTGAAAGTAAGGGTTAGACTTAAAATAGTTAATAAGACAAAACGGCTGGATTTCATATTTTTGTGGTTAAATATTTTTTAAAATCATCTTTTATTTCCGGATGTTGTAAGGCTAAGTCAACATTGGCCTTTAGCCAGCCTAACTTGGAGCCGACATCGTAATAAGTTCCTTGGACTTTTTTGGCAAAAATTGGTCGCTGTTGGCGCAGGGTTTCAATGGCATCAACTAACCACAACTCATTGTCACGACCAGGGTCGGTATTTTCCAGAATTTTAAAAATATCAGGCGTTAAAATATAGCCGCCCAAACTAGCCAAGCGGGAAGGGGCTTTTTCGGGCCCGGGTTTTTCCACTATACCTTCAACCTCAAAAACATCATTAGTTAGTGGTTTAGTTTTTAAAATACCATAATGTTTAGTACCCTCGTCATCTACCTCATAGCCGGTAACTACTGGTCCGCCATATTGTTCGTAGACTTCAATAAGTTGTTTTAGTCTGGGTGGTTGATTAATTAACAAGTCATCACCCCAAATAACCGCAAAAGGTTCTTGGCCAATAATATGCTTGGCGCATAAAACCGGCGTGCCGTTGCCATAAGGTCCTTTTTGTCTGATATAAATAAAATTAGCCAAGTCGGCAATGTGGCTAATTTCGGCAAAAGCCTTTTGTTTACCTTGTTTAAGTAACCAGTTTTCTAGTTCTGGCAAATGATCAAAATGATCTTCGGCTGCTCGTTTATTAAAATTAGTAACAATAATAACGTCTTCAATACCCGAGGCTACAGCTTCTTCTACTATGTATTGCAGTATAGGTTTATCCACTACTGGTAGCATTTCTTTGGGTTGGGCTTTGGTGGCGGGTAAAAATCTGGTTCCAAAACCAGCTACTGGTATAATAACTTTTTTAATAGGTGAAGACATAGAGTATTTAGCTGATTTAAAGACTTTTAACACTGTTACCCTAGCATAAACTAGACTAAAATAAAAGCCTTTTGTAAAGGCTAATTACTTTTTAAAATAGGGTAGTGCAGACTGGCATTAAATTGTGGTTCGCCCGATGGATTATCTTTATCAAAAATTAACCACAGATTAGAGCTAGTTGTAGGTTCAGTCTTAAATTTAAGTTCAGCTGTAAAAGGTACCCAGTTTTTTGTCATCCAATCGCTTTGCGCTTGGGCAATGGTTTGGCCTAATAAGTTACCTTGCTCGTCAGTAATTTTTATGGGAAAAGAAGCTTCAAAAAACCAGTAGCCGCGAGCTTGGCCGGTAATAACTAAGGGGCTAGTTATAGGCGAGTTGATGGGAGGTGTAAATATTTCTATATCCTGGGCCGATGAATTTATATATTGGCTAAGATTGGCAGCTAGTTGCGGAGGATTGTTGTTGGTTGTTTTATAAAAAATTAACCAAGCCAGGCCAGCTAAAATAAGTAAAAGTATTGGGCAATAAATTTTTTTAAACATAAATTAGTTTAATAATTTTTTTAATTTCCGGCTGGTGGACAGTTTATCAAAAAACGGTTTAAAGTTGTCGTGTAAGGGATTAATAATTAATTCACGGCGGTTTATTTTTTTGTCAGTAAAAATTATTGGCGCCCCGTTTACAATAGCTAAGGGTGTTTGTTCATTGGTTTCGCCCATAGCTAAAACCGCCGCTGTGGCCAAGCTATCGCCAATATTAATGCGCGTGGTTTTAAGCGGCTGCTTAAACATATCGTAACTGCCTTTTTTAGGCACTAGTCCTTTAAAACCAGCATAGCCCATAGCCACAGCCAAACTACCAGCCCGAAGCGGTAAAGACCGGCTGTCGGTAATTAAGACGCCTAAATTTTTTAATTTGAATTTTTTTAACAAAGCCAGTCTTATTTTTTGCGCCACTGCAAAACTATTTTTTGGTAGCAGAATTATTTGGCCATTGCCATTAGACCTATCTACCCCAGCCGAAGTCATTACCACGCCGTCTTTTACAGTTAACCAGGTTCTTACCCCACGCATTATAAACTGGCTTTCTTGTTTTATCAGCCTTTCCCGAGTTTTATTATTGATTGTTTTTTTAACGCGTCCTTGCGCCAGGCTTACGATTTTGGAAGTTATCACTAGCACGTCGCCATTTTTTAGTTTTTTGACGTGTTGGTTAATAAATTTAAGCAGGTTGTTTTTGGGTTTAAAGACACGAGTTTTGATGGGTTTGATGAGCATAATTAGTTTTTATTATACCTTTTGGGATACCCTTATTCAATTAAAATAAAAACACCCGTAAAAGGTAGGTGTTTTTTGGCGAAGTTTGAATGTATTTCGGGCAAAATCCGCAGGATTTTGACGAATGACACTCGCGCCTCGCATAGGCCGTTCGCATTCGCTCTATGGATTCGATTGAGCCTGTGGTAACTCTAAAAAGCGGATTGTGCTAGGCACAACAAGTTTATATGTGCTTGCCCCCACCCGCCCAGTGCACGCACAAAGTGGACTCCCAGATTATTATTTAAGATTACGAATTTCTTGATAAAATTTATCAGTTTCATAATCCATTAAAGAAGAAAATAAATATGTTGTTTCAACCATACTCTTATGTAGCATTAATGAATCGTCTATAAACTTGTTTAAAGTTTTACTAAATTTATTTTTATCTTTCTTGATTTCTAATAACGCAAATTCTCCAAAAGGCCCTCCGTGGACACTAGATGACATGTTTGTATATTCAGTTAATCTTTCTAAAAGATACTCTTTTTTATACTTTTCAAGAATTTTATTATCGTGATTATTGTTATTGATTAGATACTGAAATATCTTATCTATATCAAATTTTTTACCAATTTCACTCAAATTTTTATTATTTTTACTTTTGGTATTCCACTGGGTCTTTTCTGGAAATGTTAATTTATTGTAATTAAGAATTTTTTGAACAGACTTTAGATCCTCAAAACCTTTAAGCGAGCAGTAATACTCCTTACCAACATCGTCAGAATTTTCATTGAGAGTCCTAACAAAAATGTATAAGTATTTGAAATTATGTTCAATAAGAGACCGAAATAAGATTGAGGATGAATATATGTCAGAATTATTGCAAGAGAGTAATATTGAATTTAGTAAATAACCACTCTTAGAAATAAAAGAGACTAGAGCTTTTCCAGCATATTGAAATTTAGTTTTTTGAAGAGAACTAATAACAAAGGGAAGTGACTCACTAATCTTTTCAGAAAGTTTTTTACTTATCTCAAATTTTGTATTTAAATTTTCCATACGATTGTGGATAACCTATGCTTTACTTTTCGGTTTTTATTCGGTTATACTAAAATTGTAGCGTAAATGGATTTTTAAAACAATATGTCGAATCTTACGAAAAAGCAAAAAGAAGTCTTTGATTTTATAAACTCATACCTATCAGAGAATGGTATCGCTCCAACCATTGAGGAAATACGAAAAAAACTGAAATTAAAAGCGGTTTCTACTATTCATGAGCATATCAAATCCCTAAGAGAAAAGGGGTATCTTTCAAAATCAGATAATTCAGCAAGAAACCTGACTCCTAAAAAAGAAATTAAATCCGTTATTGAGATTCCGATACTCGGAAGTATTAAAGCTGGATATCCATTGCCTGCAATAGAAGAGAGAGACGGTTTCGTTTCTGTTATAAATCCACAAATCAAAACTGCAAAAGGATATTATGCTCTCTGTGTTGTTGGGGATTCGATGATTGATGATGGAATATTTGATGGAGATATTGTCGTTATCAAACATCAATCAGTTGCGGAAAATGGACAGACTGTTGTCGCAATTATTGATGACAACGAGGCAACTTTAAAAAGATTATACAGGAAAGGAAAGGGTTTTGAGCTTGTTCCAAGAAATCCCAGTATTCCAACCTTATTCAGGACTGATGTTGAAGTTAGAGGTGTTGTTGTCCAAGTAATAAGCAATCCTACAAATGAACCAATACACGAAATTAAAAAGAACAAGACAAAACACGGGTTTAGGACGATAGATCTTTTTGCTGGTGTTGGTGGTATTCGTATAGGTTTTGAGAATGCAGGTTTTAAGACTGTTTTTGCTAATGACTTTGAGGCTTCGTGCCGTGATACTTATGATTTGAATTTTCGTGATTCAAAGTTAGTCGTTGAAGATATCAGAAAAATAGGAATTGATGATCTTCCTGAATTTGATTTTCTCTTAGGCGGTTTTCCTTGCCAAGCTTTTTCAATTGCTGGCTATAGGCAAGGATTTAATGATGAAAAAGGAAGAGGAAACCTGTTTTTTGATGTTGCGCGAATTATTGACGAACGAAAACCAGAGGGTTTCTTGCTAGAAAATGTAAAAAATTTAAAAAGTCATGATGGTGGAAAAACATTTAGAATTATTGAAGAAACATTGAGAGATCTTGGATACTATGTAAAGACAAAAGTTTTAAACACAATGGAATATGGTAATGTTCCGCAAAACCGTGAGCGTATTTATATTGTTGGATTTAAAAACAAGCTTTATCACGACAGATTTGAGTTTCCTAACCCAGTAAAATTAAGTGTAGGAATAACTGATTTGCTCGAAGATAATGTGCCAGAAAAATACTATTACAATGGAAAACCTTTATTTGAAAAATTAAAAGGATCAGTAAAAGAATCTGGCAAAGTTTATCAATGGCGTAGACAGTATGTAAGAGAAAATAAGAGTGGTGTTTGTCCGACATTAACTGCCAATATGGGGATGGGTGGACATAATGTGCCAATTATAAAAGATAAAAAAGGTATAAGGAAATTAACCCCTTTAGAGTGTTTTAGAATTCAAGGTTTTTCAAAAAATTACAAACTTCCAAAAATTTCTGATTCGGCACTATACAAGCAAGCTGGAAATTCGGTAAGTGTGCCTGTTATTGAAGCTGTGGCAAAAGAGATGATGAGAGCAATGCAATAATTATTTTATATATTGCTTTATAGAGTCTAACATAACGGCCTCTTTACTAGGTATTCTATCAATAACGGATTTATGCATAAAATACTCCTCACCATTGTTTGAAGAACGATCTAATAGTTGGAACTTAATAATATAGGTTTTATTTGCTTCCAAAACCACATTATTCATAGTCGCTTTACCTTTTGTTGTTATAGTAATAGAGCTTTTGCTATTTTTTACAAAATCAATATTTTGAATGTCGTCAATATGAACATCTAGTATTTTGTGTTTGTTATTTTTGTCTAAAAAATTATTATTCCAACTATATAAATTGTTATTATTTTTTGTTAGATAGTTAGATAAAGGCGTTATAATTGTAGTCGTTTTTGCAGTTCTAGTTTCATTTACTTCTTTTACATAAATTGGACTCTCGTTTGAGGAGCAAAGAGTTGAAAAAGACATAAAATCTTTTGCTGAGCAAACAGTTATAAGTTTTAGTGAACCTAAATCTGTATTCTTTCGGTTGATTTTTGTAACAGAAGATAAGTCATTGTTAGCATTAGATTTAATAAAAATACTATCGTCCATTTTAAGTTTGTTATAGACATCTTCACTGAAGACTGTTTGTTCAAAAAATGGCAATAAGTAATCACTGTCTAGATTTGTTTCAACCATGACAAGGTATTTATTGTCATACCCTTGGTTTCTCAAACTAACCATATACTGTGCTTTTTTGAAGGATTTTACCTCAATCTGTGGAGTACCATTCAATGCTTTCCATTTATTTACATATTCAACAAAAGGCTTAGAATCTTCACCAACTCTTATGCCAAGTACATCAGGAGCTATACCTGATTTCTTTGGGTCATATTCATAATAGTCAGAAATGACTGATAGATTATTTGCTATTTTGGGCAAAAAATATTTGTTGAAAATTACACTTTCGGGAATTATGTTAATCCAACGATCAAAAACTCCTCCAATATAATCACTTTTACCACTAAGACCTCCATACATCCTGCCTCGCTGAGCCATTGAGCACACAAAATAGATGTACGGAATAACATCTTGTTTGGTAATTATAATTTTATGGTTATGGTTCATGTTACTTCACGAAAAAATCCAAGGATTTTTTATAAAGTTTCGCAAACTCTTTGAGTTGTAGTACATCAAATCGCCTCTGCCCTGATTCAATCTTTGATACATACGACTGAGTTCTGCCGAGCTTTTCTGCAACTTCAACCTGTCCAAGACCAATCTCAAGACGCGCTTGTTTCAAGCGTTCAACGATTTTCTTGTGGTCATCTTGATAAATTGCTCTTGGCATATATGTATATGATAATATTCCATTGTGTATTATTCCAAATTGCCATATTCTATATTAGAATAAAAACCGACTTCCTGACGAAATCGGCTTTTTATTTTTCAAAAACCCTTATTATACCCTTCGAATCCTCCTTTCTTCAACAAGAAGAACGCCGTCCACCCATAAAGGATGAACGGCCTTCTCCTGGCGGAGGCGGGAGGTATCCTGCGTCACCCTTCGCTTTTGCTTCGGGTTGACTTCGGACTACTTTTTCTCCCTTCCTTAAAATCCTTTGCTAAAGCTACCGAAACAAACCTTTTATAAGCAAATGATTTACCAGATCCCGATTTTAAGTAAAGTTCAAAATCTCTAGCTTGTTTTTCTGTTTCAAAAGCACAGTACCATACAAGCTTCCATGGTAGATGTGGTTTAGTTGATAAAACTTGTCCAGTATTATGTAGTTTTAATCGTTCTTTAATATTTTTGGTTGAACCAAAATAAAAAATATGCGATTTTGAACTTAATAATATATAAGTATAGTACATAGACATGGCCTGCCAATCCGTAGCTTTAGCGAAGGATGGCGGAGAGGGAGGGATTCGAACCCTCGATCCCTTTTGGGGATACCGGTTTTCGAGACCAGCGCACTAGACCACTATGCGACCTCTCCAAAGGTTTTAGTTGTCTCTATTTTAGCGTACCTAAGTATATGATTGTTAGGCCAGCTAGTCAATTATAACTGTTATTATTTGTCTTGTCTTTTTATATCTAGACCAAAGTTTGGGGCAGATTTGATTAATTAATTGACAATACCCCCAGGGGGGTATATAATTAAAACATTATGAAACATCATCATTCTTCTTCTCATCAAACTCGGTTAATCCGCCGTTTAAAAATAGTGGAGGGTCAGGTTAGGGGTTTGCAAAATATGGTGGAGCAGAAAAAATACTGTATAGATATTATCACCCAGACCTCGGCGGTTAAGCAGGCTTTATCTAATATCGAAGATATTTTATTGGAAAATCATTTGGCCACCTGCACTTTAGACCAAATGATGTCGGGTCAGCAGGCTAAGGCCCAAAAAGAAATTTTGAAAGTTTATCGTTTAAAGCGCAAGTAATTTATGGAACAGACCTTTAAAATTAAGGGTATGCATTGCGCTTCTTGCGCTAATATTATAGAAAGTACCCTTAAAAAAACCCCCGGTGTTAAATTGGTAGAGGTTAATTACGCTACAGAATCAGTCAAGTTGTCTTTTGATGAATTAAAAACTAATCCTCAAAATCTTTCTGAAAAGATTGTTCCCTTGGGTTATTCTTTGGTTTTTCCAAAAGCCAACCAAGAGATCGCCTTAGTTAATAAGCAAGCCAAGTCTGGGGATTTTAATGAATCTTTTAACGATCAGGCAAAACAGGAAAAGTTATCCGAATTAGCCGACATGAAAGTAAAAATATTATCAGCTTTGCCTATGGCCGGATTGGCTATTTTGGCTATGCTTTGGGATATTTTGGCTCAGTATAAAATTGTGAGTGCCATGAATCCGGTTATAAGTAATTTCTTTCATTATTTATTGCCTTTACTGGCGACTTATATTTTGTTTGTGGTGGGCAAGCCTTATTTGTTAGGTTTTTATAGATTTATTCGATACGGCAAAGCTAATATGGACACCTTAATTGGTTTGGGTACTCTGGCTGCTTATTTATATAGTTTTGCTCTTAAAGTTTTTGAAGAAATCCTTCGGCCTTTTATAAATGTGGATTATCAATATTATGATGTAACAATTGTAGTTATTACTTTTATTGCTTTAGGTAAATATTTAGAAACTAAATCCAAAATAAAAACTGGTGACGCTATTACTAAGTTATTAGACCTACAAGCTAAAACCGCTTTGGTGGTTCGGGGTAGTCAAGAAGTAGAAATTTCCATAAAGGAAGTTCAATTAAATGATTTAATTATTGTTAAACCGGGCGCTAAAATTCCGGTGGATGGGTTAGTAACTCAAGGAACTTCTTTTGTAGATGAATCTTTGGTTACAGGCGAATCCATGCCCATACAAAAAAAAGTCGGGGATACTGTTGTGGCTGGAACAATAAACGCCAGCGGTTCTTTTATATTTAAGGCCACTAAAGTCGGTGGTCAAACTTTATTGGCTCAAATTATAAAAATGGTGCAAGAGGCCCAAGGTAGCAAAGCCCCAATTCAAGCCTTGGCAGATAAAATTTCTAGCGTTTTTGTGCCTATTGTTTTGGTTGGCGCCCTAATAACACTTGGCGCTTGGCTGGTTATTGGTTACCAATCTTTAGGTTTGCCGCAGGCTTTGTCCTTTGGTCTTAGTTCTTTTGTCGGTATTTTAGTTATTGCTTGTCCTTGTGCCTTAGGTTTGGCTACACCGACAGCTATAATTGTTGGTGTGGGGAAAGGGGCCAAAGAAGGTATTTTAATAAAAGATGCCGCTACTTTAGAAAAGCTTCATAAAGTAAAAGTTGTCGTGGTTGATAAAACCGGCACTCTTACAGAAGGTAAACCGACTTTGGTAGATATAAAAAATTTATCCAATCACCAGGAGACAGAATTTATTTCCCTGATTGCTTCGTTGGAAAATAAATCAGAGCATCCTATTGCTCAATCAATAGTTAATTACGCGCAAGAAAAAAATATTGACTTAGTGGAGGTTATAGATTTTGAAAATTTACCAGGCAGGGGAGTTCGCGGATTAATTAGTGGCCAGGAATATTTTATTGGTAATATCAAATTAGTGAGTGATCTTAATTTGGTTTTGGATTTAGAGGAACTTAAGAAATTTACAATTCAAGGTAAAACCCCGGTAATCTTAGCTACTAAGGATAAAGTTTTGGGTTTTATTATGGTGGCTGATACTATAAAAAAAGCTTCAACTCAAGCAGTAAAAGATTTACAAGCTTTGGGTATTAAAGTGGTTATGTTAACCGGAGATAATATGGAAACGGCTCAATATATAGGGTCGCTGGTGGGGGTTAACGAGGTTAAGGCAGAGGTTTTACCACAGGATAAACTTATTAAGATAAAAGATTTACAAGCCCAAGGATTAATGGTGGCCATGGCCGGCGATGGAGTAAACGACGCTCCAGCCTTGGCTCAAGCTGATGTGGGTATTGCTATGGCCACTGGTACAGACGTAGCTATTGAGTCGGCCGGTATTACTCTTTTGCGGGGGGATATTTCTAAATTAGTTAAAGCCATAAAGCTTTCTAAAATAACCATGACGGGTATTAAGCAAAATCTTTTTTGGGCTTTTATTTATAATATTGTGGGTATTCCTTTGGCGGCTGGTTTATTTTATCCGTTATTTGGTTGGTTATTAAGCCCGGTTTTTGCTGGTTTTGCTATGGCTATGTCTTCAGTATCGGTTGTAGCTAATTCTTTAAGAATAAAAACTAAAAAATTATAAACTTTAAAATATGCCTACAGATTATACTTTTCATATCAGTGGTATGCATTGCGCAGCTTGCACTTTGCTGGTTAAGCAGGCAGCCGAGGAAGTTTTATCGGGTCAAGGCCAGGCCGAGGTTAGCTTAAGCCGACAGGTTTTAAAGTTAAGGACAGATGTTTCTATAGACGAAGCTGTTATACAGGAAAAAATAAATCAAGTCATCAGACAGCATGGCTATAGCCTGTCAGACAAGCCGGTTAAACCCATGGCGGACTACAGTGAATTTAAATGGGCTATACCCTTGTCTTTATTAGTTATTATTTTATTTATTGTTTTACAAAAATTGGGCATAGTTAATTTAATAAATTCTTCTAAAGTTACTTATGGCACAGCCTTAACAATTGGTTTAGTAGCTTCTTTGTCCACTTGTTTGGCCGTAGTTGGCGGGTTGGTTTTATCCTTATCGGCTAATTACGCCAAACAAGGCGGCGGCCGGGCTGTTCATTATTGGTTTCATGTTGGGCGGCTGGTAGGTTTTTTTATTTTGGGCGGTTTAATTGGTTGGTTGGGACAGTCTTTTAATTTGGGAATTAAAGGAAATTTAATTTTGGCCTTGGTAATTAATATAGTCATGTTGTTGTTGGGTTTTAATTTACTTAATGTTTTTACTTTTACCCGCCAGTGGCAATTAAGATTGCCGGTTAGTTTGGGTGGTCATTTGAATAAAATTAAAGCCGAGCGCTGGACTTTAGCGGCTTTATTGGGAGCTTTAACTTTCTTTTTGCCTTGCGGTTTTACTCAAGCTATGCAGTTTTACACTTTGTCAGTTAAAGATTTTTGGCAAGGCGGTTTGACTATGTTGTTTTTTGCCTTAGGCACCCTGCCGGTTTTGTGGCTTTTGTCTTTTAGTTCTTTTAATTTGCAAGCTAAATCTTGGCGCGGCTACTTTTTTAAAACCGCTGGTTTGGTAATAATAGTTTTAGCGGTTTTTAATTTATTAAATGCTTTAGCCGGGGCTGGTTTAATAGCGCCTTTATTTAATTTATAATTTATGAAGTTAATTATAGTTTTAGGTTCTTTGTTGGCTGTTATTTCTTTGGTTTTAACTGGTTATTTAATTTTTGTCGGTCCGCCAGCGGGAGAACCTGTTAGTGGCGACTCCTCTTTGGTTTATATGGAAGATGGTGTCCAATATATAAATATAACCGCCAAGGGCGGTTATTATCCTAGGAGTTTGCTAGCCACAGCTAATCAGCCGACAGTACTTAGAATAAAAACCAATAATACTTTTGATTGTTCTACTGCTTTAACTATTCCCAAACTTAATTATCAGAAATTTTTGTCACCTAGTGCGGTGGAGGAAATTAATTTAACAGCTACTCAAGCCCAAGGCACCTTGCGCGGTGTTTGTTCTATGGGCATGTATAGTTTTGCTGTTAAGTTTGATTAGTTATTTGAGAACAACTCTTCTTTGGGTATAAGTTTTAATTTCCACAAGGCCACTAAATAAATTAAGCCGCCGATTAAAATATTTAGCCACCAAACCAAGGGTAGGCTAAGACCAACAGCCAAAAGAAGGCTGGCTAGAATTATTTTGGGCCAACGGTACAGTGTTGGTTTTAAACCCCAACGATAAAGCATTATTAAACTACCCAAAGTCATTATCGCTTCCACAGCTACGGTAATCCAAGCTGCTGCCCAAATACCGTTTTGGGGAATAAATATTAAGTAACTTGTTAGGGCGCCAAGGGCCGCTAATCCGTAAAGTAAGAACATTTTTTTCTGTTTGTCTAAAGCAAAAATAAAGTAACCAAGAGCATTGCCCAAAAATATTAAAGCTGTAGCCAAGCTTAAAATAACTAAAATTTGTCCGGCCACAGCAAAATTAGGACCAGCTAAAGCGACCATAATTTTTTCTCCTAATATTAAACTGCCGATTATTACAGCCAGTCCGCCGGCCAATAAACTGTCAAAAGTGCCGCTGAACAATTTTTGTAAATTATCTGGCTGGGCTTGTTGTTTGTAGCGGGCAGCTAAAGGTAGGACTAGTCCACCAATAATGGCTGGTACAGCTAAAAGAACTTCCAAAACTTTATAAGCGGCACCATATAAACCAACTTCTTCCAGTGGTCTAAATAAAGACAGAATAATGGTATCGGTTTTAAAATAAATTAAATTTAAAGCAATAGTTAAAGCCACCGGCCAAGTGACTTGCCATAAGTAGTGCCAAATTTTTTTATCTATTTGCCAATAGAAAGGTGATAGTTTATAAGCCTGCCACAAAATAGCGCCAGCCGAGGCAGTGTTGGACAGAATTAAAATTAATAAATAATAATTAAGCGGTTGCTTAGTTAAAAAACAACCTAAAGTACCTAGTAGTAGGATTAAACGGCCGGATAATTCAGCTAGTATTAACCTTTGACTTTTTAGATGATATTGAAAAACCGCAGTAAAGTTTTGGCTTAAACTGCTTAAGAAAAAAGCCAAACTGGTTAAAGCAATACCCACAACAATTTCTTTAGGATAAGGCAGTAGCCAAGCGACTAGTGGAGCTAGGGCGAATATAAAACCGCTTAAGATAGTACGTAAAGAAAGTAAATTACTAAGCAGTTTATCAGCCGGTATTGTTTGTTTGCCTAGTTCACGGGCTAAGGTCATGGTTAATCCCAGGTCGACTAAAATTCCAAAGAATTGTAAAAAAGTTACGATGGTTGTATAGCTACCAAAGCCAGCTGCACCTAAAGCTCTAGTCATTAAAGCTACTACAATTAAGCCGATAATTGTGCTGATTATTTTACCTATTAATTGGACTAGGGTATTTTGGCTAATTTTATTTATCATAGATTGCCCAACCAAAGATGTTTATCTAAATCAACCCAAAAATTTCCAGCTTTTTCGGTTACTGTTATGCCTTCTTGGGTTAATAAGTTAGCTTGTTCTTGTTTACTAAGGTTCCGGTTAGTTATAGAAATCATGCCCTTGCGGTTTATAACTCTGTGCCAAGGTACGTCATTGGGACAAACACTTAAGGCCCAGCCTACTAAACGTGAACCTTGAGGTTTACCTAAAGCTGCCGCGATTTGGCCATAAGTAGCCACCCGGCCTTGGGGAATTTTCTTTACTAGCAGGTAAATTTGTTGGTAGAGATCATTATCCATGGTCTTTAGTATAACATTAAATAAAATCGTTGACTTGTTTAATTCTGAAAAAGAAAAAGACCCGCTAAAGGTATAAAAGTGAGTCTTTTTCTGGGGTGGTGAACTTCTAGTAATTATTTTATTTCTATACTTGGAGCGGGTAGCGGGAGTCGAACCCGCGTCATCAGTTTGGAAAACTGAGATAATAACCGTTATACGATACCCGCTCCAAGTATAGAATAATAATTTTTGAAGTGCGGGAGAAAATACCTAATATAATTTATGTGCTACCCGCTCTTAGTTTGAAAAGTTTTTATAGTGTCAGTTAACCCGTCTTAGTTTTGTTGGTTTTTTTCAGTTATGGCTGGTGGTTGGCTGGATTTTTCTTTAGTTTTTAGGGAATGAACCTGGGTTAGTAATATTTTTAATTGTTGTTCCAGTTGTCCAAGACTTATTTCATCAGTTGGGCTATGTTTATGGGCATAGCGTTGTTCTAAGTTTTCTGAAATATCTTCTACATCTTCGGAAATATCCTCTACGTCCTCAGAAATATCCTCTACGTCTTCAGAAATATCCTCTACCTCTTCCGATAGTTCGCTAACATCTTCAGTAACTTCTTCAATATCTTCAGCTACGTCCCTTAGGGTTTGGGATTGTTGATTAACACTGTATTGAATAAAAATTGCCAAATAAATAGCTTCTAAGGAAACTAAAGTAGTAATAATTAAGAGAATTATTTCTAAATTAACCCCCATTATAACTAACAAAAAAGAACCAGCGAACAAAATAGTATGAACAACTAGTGAACTTTTAGAACCAACCCAAGAGATGGTTCGGTTAGTTAAATCATCAAAGACGTTTTTGGGATTTTGTTTATCCATAATACTAACGGTTAAAGATTTAATCTTTATTTTAGCCGTCTTTATTTAAGCTTAGCTTTTATTTATTTTTATTACCAATGTGCCGCGGGTCAGAATCGAACTGACGACGCCAGCCTCTTCAGGGCTGCGCTCTACCATTGAGCTACCGCGGCACGCCGATAATAAATTAAATATTAGCTAGAATAAAGCCGATTAATACTAATATAAAACCTAAACGAACATTACTTTGTGGTAAATTGCCAAAAACAAACCAGTTAAGGGACACCTCGACTATTATTATAGCAGTCCAGCTAGTTAAAGTAACCAGCCAGATATTTTGTCCAGCCGATTTTATGCCATAAAGATAGCCTAGCAAAACTATTAAAGCGCCTAGGATGGTTACCCAACCGTACCAGTTATTTAGTTTAAAAAAATTTACTAAGGGTTGGCCTAAACTAGAGGCTTTGGCTCCATAAACTTGGGCCAGAATCATTAAAGATTCACCTAAAGCAATACATCCTAAGGTAATTAAATGTCGCCAGATCATATTTAGAATTGGTCGGGGTACTGGGATTCGAACCCAGGACCTCCTGCTCCCAAAGCAGGCGCGCTAGCCAGCTGCGCTATACCCCGTTATTTAATTTATCATCGCTTTTGTTAACAAATTGGCTTAGTAAAACAAGTAGGACCTTCCCGCCCCAGGCGGGACAAGCTAGCCAGCTGCGCTATACCCCGTATAAATTTAATTCGTAGTTCTTAGTCTGTAGTTTATATAGTAATAATTACTGACTATAAACTGTAATTATTTTTTAGCGTTTGGTGGGTCGTACAGGACTCGAACCTGTAACCAACTGCTTAAGAGGCAGCTGCTCTACCATTGAGCTAACGACCCTAAGTTACTAGATGGCTGCTAATTATTTTGCCCCCGGAGGGATTCGAACCCCCAATAACTGGTCCGAAGCCAGCCGTGATATCCATTTCACCACGAGGGCCTAATTAGATAGATGGTATTTGATTTAATGATTGGTTAATTTTTAAAAGAACGGGTCGATAAGAAGCCTTAGATGCTTTATCAAAGCATCACCCAAAGTAACATAAAGTTTGTTTGGTTTCAAGTCGGGAAGTCTTTTATTTTGGCTAGTCTTCCAGATTAATGTGTCGACTGGCTATTTCTTCATTTATTAAACCTTGTTGCAATAAATCTTTAACTGATCTTTCTAAGGTTATCATACCTTGGTCGGCACTGGTTTGGATAACAGATTTTATCTGGCCTATTTTATTTTCTCTTATGAGGTTGGCAACAGCTGGATTATTTATTAAGACTTCAAAGGCTGCTCGTCGGCCACCGGCTAGTAAGGGCAGTAGTCTTTGTGAAACCACAGCTTGTAAGGAAAGGGATAGTTGAAGGCGAACCTGGTTTTGTTTGTGGGGTGGAAAAACATCCACGATACGATCAATAGTTTCGGCAGCGTTATTGGTATGCAAGGTGGCAAATACCAAGTGACCGGTTTCGGCTAAGGTTAAAGTGGTAGAAATGGTTTCTAGATCGCGCATTTCGCCAATCATAATAACATTAGGATCCTGCCTTAAAACATGCTTTAGCCCCTCAGCAAAGGACAGCATATCCGTGCCCAGTTGTCTTTGTTGGATTAGGCTTTTTTTGGATTCAAACAGAAATTCGATTGGATCTTCTAGAGTTATTATATTTAAATTCCTTTGCTGATTAATCATTTCGATTAAAGAGGCAATGGAAGTAGATTTACCCGAGCCAGTTGGCCCAGTAACTAAAACTAAACCATGATTTAATTTGGTAAGATTTTGAGCAACTTCTGGTAAGTATAATTCTTCTGGGCTGGGAATGGTGGTGGGAATTACTCGGGCGGCTAAACTTAAATTACCTTTTTCGTAAAAAACGTTCACCCTAAAACGGGTACCATCACTAATTTGGTAGGAAGTATCTAGTTCACGATTTTTTTCTAGTTTGGTTTTTATTTCCGGACTGAGTATGCCATAAACTATTTTTTGTAGAACATCGGCGTTTAGGACACCTTCGTTTATAGGTTTTAAGGCGCCATGTAATCTAATGACTGGCGGTTGGCCAGCCACTAAGTGAAGATCGGAGGCTCCAGCTTCAGCTGCTTGACTGAATAATTGTTCCAAAGAAGAGTTAGGCATAAATTTTTTGTTAGTCTTGAGTATTAATAGTGTACCTAAATATTAAACTTTATCAAAATATAGTTTTTGCAGGGCGGATTTAATTTGTTCAACGCTGGGGTAAGGGTGGCTGGATTTATTGTAAAAATAAGGTCGGCCGTAGCCTAGGCCCCGTTTATGGGAGCGCCTAGCAGTCGGATCAATATCTTGGCCATTAATATGAATGGCTGGTGAAGCAAAAAAATTGTACAATTGGGCCTCAATAATAGTGTTTATTTTAATTATTTTAGGTTTATCTGTTACTTTAAGTTCGGCTAAGGCTTTTTTAAGGTTAACTAGAGTAGTTGGCCAAGCTTGGCAATCTTTAGTATAAAGTAGTTCAATTCCTTCGTTGCTTTGATTAGTTGGTTGATTTTTCATATGTTTTAAGATTAACATTTTAGCCACTTAAAGCAATGTTTTGGCGGGGTTTATTTTTAAGGTCAATATGCTAATATAAAAAGGCCTTAGTAAGGCCCTTAATCTTAATTCTGCTGCCAATTAATTGGCCAGCAGGCATAAGGAAAAGTTATATGATGGACATTTGCCCAGTATGCGGTAATGAGCCATGCACCTGTGGTACTGAAGCCAGTGAAGAAGAAATGCAGTAAAGAAAGTCAGTCAGAAAATATCTTGGTGTCTCTTTTTAGATTTTTCGCCAGTCGGCGAGAATTAAGAGGAGACACTTTTTAATTAAGCAGGTTTTTTATTTTTGGCCAATTAGTTTCGGTAGCCAAAAAACCTTGTTCAATAATTTGTTGGTGGTGATCGCCGGTAAAATATTGTCGCCAAGATTTAAAGCCATTGTTTTTTAGTTGGGGAGTTATTACAACGTCAGCTGCCGCGCAAGATAAATCAGCTAAATGATGGTGTATAATATTTAAACTGCGGCGACTGGTTTGGGTTAAGGAGGGCTTTAAATCAATTTTAGTTTCTGGATCAGAAATTAATTGGTTTAGATTAACAGCGATTATTTGGTTGGCCCCCATGGCTTTTAAAGATTGGACTGGTACAGGATTGCTTAGGGCGCCGTCTATTAAAAAATAATTTTGATATTTAACTGGTTGGAAAATCGGCGGTACGGCCATACTGCCACGTAGAGCAGTTAATAGAGGGCCAGAATTAATATTAATAATTTGGCCGGTTTGATAATCAGTGGCTACTATAGTTAAGGGTATTTTTAAATCTTCGAAATTAGGTGTGCCCAAAAAATTCTGTAATAATTTTTCTAGTCGGTGCCCTTGAATTAACCCGCTAGACCAAGCAGGTTCTAATAATGAATAAAATTTTTCCCACTTATTACCCAGAGTGTCTTGAATAAGTTTGTCTATGTTTTCGTGCACTGCATAATGCGCCGCCACCCAGGCACCTATACTACTGCCGGCTAAAAAGTTTGGTTTTAGGTTTTTGGAAATTAAAAATTTAAGTACGCCAATATGTGCTAAGCCTCTTGGTCCACCACTACCCAAAGCCAAACCTAGTTTATTTTTTTGTCCAGACATAATTAAGGTTTATTTGGTTAGGTTGTTTTTATCGGCCTGCTGGCGGTGTTCTTCTACTATGCGTTGATAAACTTTTTCATAACCAAGTACCATTTTTTCTATGCTGAATAAGTTTTCCACTCGTTGACGAGCAGCTTGACGGTTAATTTTACCTAAATGGCTTATAGCTTTTACCATTTCGGTCACACTTTTAATCACATAGCCGGTTTGTTTGTGCTGAATTATTTCTGGTACGGAACCACTTTTCCAACCGATAACCGGTGTGCCACAAGCCATAGCTTCTATCATTACCAGACCAAATACTTCATCGTATTGAGTGGGAAACAGTAAGCCACGGGCATTCCTTAAGTATTCTATTTTAGTATCAAAATCCAATTGGCCAGCATAAATAATATTTTTGCCATCAATCTTAGATTCAATGGCGTTGTGCCAATAGCCTTCGTTTTCGTAGCTCATACCGGCAATGACTAGTGGTAATTTGGCGGCTTGGGCCGCTTCAATAGCTAAGTGGACACCCTTGTCTTCGGTAATTCTACCTAAATACATCAAATAATTTTTTGGTCGCAATTTGAATTTGAATTTGTGGGTATCCACGCCATGATAAATATTGGCTACCCAGTTAAGTTCGGGCATTTGTTTGCGCTGGGCCAAAGAAAAAGATATGTAATTATGGTGCTTGAATTTTTTTAGCAAGGGTTTTAGCTCGGTATTAATCGGACTGTGCAAGGATTTAAGGCTGGGCGTTTTTACTAAGTCGGCGTAAAAAGAAGATAATAAATTAAAATGAGAATGAATAATATCAAAACTATCTGCCTGTCTGTAGCATTCGGAAATGAGATTATGCAAATGATAACGTTTCATTGGTTCATCCAGATTCAATTTATAAGTGGCGCTGGCAGTTACCGAGATTAATTTAGCTTGGCTAATAGAATCGCCACTGGCGAAGAGGGTTACTTCATTATTTTGTTTAGTTAAACCATTACTTAAAGCGGCCACTAGGGAATAAATGGCTTGTTTGGTGCTGGGACTGACACGATGGTAATTAGAAACTAATTGGGCGATTTTCATAGTCTATTTTTTAGCTAGGGAAGCTAGTTTTAAATATTTTTTAAACACTTCACTGGGATGATGTTGGGTTTTTATGTAATTATAAAATTTTGTTGGCGCCGGTTGTTTAGTATTATTTTTTATGAGATTGATAATTTGTTTAGGTTGATTAAAGTTAGCAATTAATTTGTTTAAACCGAATTTTTTATAAATACTTACCCAGCCGACATTAGCCGAAATAAGGGTTAGACGATTTTGCAAAGCCGCTTCCATAACAACCGTCGGTGACACATCAAAATGTGAGGGTAGGACTAGTAGATTCATAGACTGGTAAAATTTTTTAAGTTTAGCTGGCGTCATTTGGCCGACTAGTTGGATATGTTTTTTATATTTTTTTTGCAGATTATTAAGTGGTTTATTGTCTGGCCAATGGGTAACGGAATAAAATTTCCAAGGTAATTTTTGTTTAGTAGTTGTTTTAGCCAGTTGCCAAAAGGCGCGGTGATTTTTTATATTATCCCAACGGCCGATTAAGCCGATTTTTAATATTTTACTATTAGCCGTGGCTGGTTTTTTCTTATTTAAGTAAACAGTATTATAGGGTAGAGGTAGGTAGTTTATTTTATTTGCGAAAAAACCCCCAATTTTAGTAGTAAAAATTTTTTGACTAAAATCATTAAAAAATATTTGTTGATCAGCTAATAGATAAATATCTTTTTCCATTTTTAAGGCTAATTTTTTACCAGAGTTGCTATATAACTGGCCAGTGGCTTGAATGTCTTTAAACCATAAACCGTGATGGGCAACTAAAATGGGCAAACCACTTTGGTGAGCAGCTTTTAACAAATACCAATTAGGTACGGAAAAACCATTAAATAAAATAACATCTGGTTGAATATTTTTTATCTCGGCAGTCAATTTTTTAATAATTGCTTGATAGCCATAAGGTAAGGTGGTTGTTGAGGCTTTAATGATTTTTTTAATTTTTAAATTGGCCCGAATAGTTAGCCAGTTATTTGGGCCTTCTTTAGTTTTTTTAATTTTTAAGTCAGAGCCTTTGATTCTTTGGTCACTTCTTAAAATAATAGCCGTGAAGGTGTGATTGGTTTTTTGTTTCAAGTAATTAATAAAGGAATTAGTAAAACTTTGCGGTCCGCCATAGTGGTGACCGTTGCGTGGTGGCAATAAATTTTGATAGCCATTAAACAGTATTTTCATAAAATTGTCCAAATGCGAAAAAATTGCCTTACAATAAGGACAATTTCTTCCGAAGCCAACATTACCATTTTTTAGTCGCTCAGTCAATGTGTTATAGGGGTATTTTTTAAATTTAAATGTGTTATTATTTAGAATAATTAGGATAAGCTATAAAATTATGGGACAAATGTTTTATTATTTGCCAGCGGTTTTTTTTACTATTTCTGGTTTGCCACAGATTTATCGTTTGCTTAAAAGAAAAAGCAGCGCTGATATTAGTTTAGCTATGTATGCTTTAACCGTGGCTGGTATTGCTATTATTACTTATGATGCTTGGCGCAATCGGGTGATGAGCATCTTTGTTTCTAATTTGATAAGTTTGATTATTACCAGTCTTAGTTTAATCTTGGTGGCCTATTATCGTTGGCGAGTTAAGAGTTAGAGATCGTGTAAATAAACTAAATCAATTTTCTTTTTGATGTGGTGGTTAGAGCAAGAAATCCTATTCCCCCGAATCTCGCGGCCCCACATTCGTGGGGCAACGCTCGTTTCTCCTCCAGAGACCGGGGTCGTCTAAAAAGTGAAGCAGTTCACTTTTTATCCGTACCCTTTGATTCCCTAAGTAATTCCTACAAAGAAAAATAGCCTCCTCGGCAGGCGAGAAAGCTATTTTTCTTGGGGTGGATTGGGGTAAAGTCGTGACTGTATTTACCGCTATTGGTGTGGGTTAAGCTTAATTGTATCGGCCTCGTAGTTTTCAAAGTCGCTCTTACTAACATTAAACTCGATTAGGATAATATCAGTTAAGGCCCTGAACGAGTGGTAAATGTTGGGCGGTATTTGGATTTTGGTACCAGGCTCTATGATGTGCCTTTCTTCAAGCCCGCTTTTCTGGTCTTTGAGGTGTAATTCTGCTTTACCGTCAATAAAATAAAATATCTCGGGAGATTTAGATTTAATTGTTCCCTTGTGGTAATGGTCACCACTCGTGGTCCCTTTGCGGCGGTAGAGGGCAATATAAAAACTACTCTCTCGAGTTGAGAATTGATAAGCCTTACCTCGTTCGTCCTCTTTCCAGAGAGGAACTTTTTCTATCTCAGCTAGCATAAGTAAATTATACCACTCAATCAGAACCGAAAAAAGCTTATTAGTTAAACAAAAAACACCAGTCAACACTGATGTCCTTTGTGGGGCGACTAGAGGGAATCGAACCCTCGTAACTGGTACCACAAACCAGTGTTCTACCATTGAACTATAGCCGCCATAAACCCTGTTTAATTAGGGTAGAACAGATTTTAACACGGCTTTATTTAAGATTCAAGACTGGGTAGCAGACTGTCTATTTTTATATCTTTAAGCAGACTGTTATCAATTACCGAAATCCAAGTATTACCAGGTTGCAAAGGTAGGGGTTGGCCAGATGAATCAACGAATTCTAAGTAACTGTCTGGTTTGTCTTTGCGCCATTGGCCTTTATAAATTTGGCCATTAGTGAATAACCAAGCTGTACCCGTGCCCAAAGTTCTAAGTTCGGTTCTTTTTAGTTCGTCATTAGGTATAGGATCAATGTCGGTAGCTAGGACTATAGCATTGGTTACCAGGATTGGTTGGTTGTTGCTGGCATCAGTTTGTTTTACACCCATTAAACTGCGCTGGTAAACTTTGCTTTCAGGTAAGTATTGGTAGGTGACAGTATATTCTTCGGGTTGGTAGGGAATCATTATTTGATTGGCTGGTTGGCCCGGCTGATAGTTAGTGGAAAAATTAAGTGGTTGTATGTTCTGTTGGCTAGGCCAATTTTTTTGTTGGACATAACTAAAGAATTTTTCCGCCGTGGTAAAAAGATTGTGTGGAGCGTTTAATGAATTGTTTCTTTGGTAAGCTGAACCGTTATAAAATTCATTAACGTCTTGAATATCACCATAGCCTTTGGCTAATTGTTGCAAGGCTTTGGTACTGCCACCAGAATGGCTAAAAAAAGGAGCTAAAGGTCTTAGCCAATCATTAAAATAAGAGCGGGCACTACGAATTGGGCCAATTTGGCCGGTGGGCAATTGACTTTGGAAAATAGCAGCAAAACGGGTAATGCCACCTTCAGTTGGTGATTCAATTACCACATCAGCGAAAGATAGGCCACTTTGGGGCCTGACGGTTGGAAAATTTTCTATAATTATTGCCCAAGGTCGACGTCTAGCTGAAACTTCATCGGTTTTAAGTCCAGTTAAAGGGGCTAAGGCTGTTAAAGCTGGTTGAAGTAAGGAGTCTTGGACAGGCGGCGTCGGGGCTAAGGGTGAGTTTTTTTTAAAATTATTAGAAAAAGAAAATATGGATATTAAACCGGAAACAATTAGTAAAGCTAAAGCCACTATAGTAAAACCAATTAACCAACTCCAATAGCTAGTGGGTGTTTTTTGGTAAGTTAAAGTGGCTGGCGGGAAGTTATTTTCTGTAATTGGTTGGATTGTTTTGGCCCCCACCGAAGGTTTGGCCGATGTTACTTTTTTGGGTGCTGGTTTTTTAGGACGGCGGAGTGGTTTTTTTCTTTTAGTCGTTGGTTTTGGTTTAGCCGGCTGTTTAGAAATGGTTTTTTTAACAACTGGTTGTTTTTTTTGACTAGTTGTTGAACGGTGTTTTTTTTCTGGCATATTTTTTAGGTTACCTCCATTAGTAATATCTTTTGAGGGAAGATATTTTTATATGTTATATATTATAACTTGCTTAGGCCAACTGCGCCACTCTTTTTAGATTGGCGACTTGAGCTAACTTGTGCCCCTGAGAGGAATCGAACCTCTATTAGTGGCTTAGAAGTCCACAGTTCTATCCATTGAACTACAGGGGCATAAGTTAGACCAAGTAATTTCTTAAAAGACTGTAACGATAAGTTAAGGCCAACTGTCTGTTTTAGTCAACCTGACTGGGTTTATACCAATTAATACTACTAGTATGTTTGTAACCAAGAAGGCTTTTAATCTGAATTGTTGGAATTTTATTTTGAATTAATTTTTGACTGTAAATTTTTCTTAAATGACTAGGAGTTAGTGGTTTTTCTAAACCGGCCAGTCGTCCATAATAAGCGATTAATCTTTGGATGCTGCGACTGCTTAAATTATGGTTGATTTTTTGAGTCCGTTTAGCAGATTTAGCCGCTCGGTCGTGGTTAATAAATAAAGCTGGGTCAGTATCATGCCGTTCTTTTAAATAATTTATTAATAATTGTTGAGATTCTGCGGTTAGAATTAATTTTCGAGTGTGCTTTGATTTTTTTACAGTTAGTTCTTTTTTTTCAAAATCAACATCGGCTTTAGTTAGGTTGGAAACCTCCGAAACTTTTAGGCCATTAGTTAAAAGCAATTCTATTATAGTTGAATCTCTTAAGTTAATAACTTGACTGGCTAGGGTTGATTGGATTGCTTGGTGTAATTTATCTGTTGGGTCGATTTCTTTTGTGACCGTTTTCCTTTTTAAGGGATTTAATTTTATATCATTGGTTTTTAGATTAGAAAGATTTTTATTTTTTAAGAATCGATTGAAGGAACGCAGAGCTGTTAAATGATAATTAATGGTATTATTTTTTAAAGTTGGCTGTTGGTTAGCCAGGCTCTGAGCAAAGTTTTTTATTACCAAACTATCAACTTGTGGCAGACTTAGGTTTTTTGTTTTAAGCCATAGAGCGAATTTTTTTAAATATAGTTGATAATTTTTTATAGTCAGATTATTTTTCCCCTGATTTTCCAAATCAGTTAAGAAAGTTTTTATTAAATTGGTAGATTGGTTAGGCATATTTTTTCAGTTGTTCATATTTTACGACACATCTTAAAATTAAGCAAAAATATTGTTTTTTAATTACCTTACCCTTAGCACTTGATTTTATTTGTTTAATCTGTTACAGTTATGTCGCTTAATCATTAAGGCGCGAACTTGGGTTGGTGGAAAATCCCTAAACTCGACTCGACGCTCATAGAGGATAAAAATATGTTGGATAAAGTAGCTAAGGATAAGATAATTAAGAAGTTTAAGACGCATGATCAGGATACAGGTTCGGCCGAAGTTCAGATAGCTATTCTGACCGAAGAAATAACCCGATTAACCGAGCATTTAAAGGGTCATAAGAAAGATTTTTCTTCTCGTCGTGGTCTGATTAAAAAGGTTAATCAACGCCGTAAATTGCTTAAATTTTTACAACGTGAGAATAAAGTTAGTTTTGAAGAAATAGTAAAGAAATTAAAACTTAAAGTTAAGATTTCTGACCAGTCGGCTATTTTAGGCGAAGAAGCCGAAGAGTCGATAGAGCAATCTGTGGAGTCGGATGAATCTTAGAAAGAATTAGAGTTAATATGCTTAAACACAAAGATCAGCGCGTTGGAGTTTTTGTCGATGTGCAGAATATGTATTATTCAGCCCGCAACCTTTATGGTTCTCGGGTTAATTTTGCCAATATCTTGCAGCAGGCTGTGCAAGATCGAAAACTTATTCGGGCAGTGGCCTACGTAGTTAAGGCTGAAGCACCTGAGGAAATAAAGTTTTTTGAAGCTTTGGATAAACAGGGTTTTGAAGTAAATATGAAAGATCTGCAGGTTTTCGTGGGGGGAGCCAAAAAGGGCGATTGGGATGTTGGTATAACTATTGACGCTGTGACTATGGCTAATAAGTTGGATGTGGTTATTTTAGTAACTGGCGACGGTGACTTTGTGCCTTTAGTTCAGTATTTGCAGTTTTTGGGCCAGCGGGTGGAAGTTATGGCTTTTATTGAAACCACCTCAGCGAAATTAAAAGAGCAAGCGGATGATTTTTTTGACTTGTCAGAAGAAAAAAATAAGTTCTTATTAAGAGGTCGTCAAGGTCAAATTAGACGTTCTAAGTAGATTAAAAAATTATTAATTAAGCGTGGTTTGGTTCAATCTAGGGTTGGATATGTTATTTGAAGAGAGGTTGCCTTGTTTTAAGGCCAGCTCCTTTCAAATAACCAATCTCCCAAAAAGTTTTTGGCCAACAACGCCATAAGGAATTAGTTATCAATGAGTAATGTAAAAATTTTTAAGCACGAATTAGCCGGCCAGCCTTTAGAGGTGGAAGTTGGTAAATTAGCCAATCAGGCCCAAGGTGCTTGTACTGTTCGTTACGGCGATACAGTTGTTTTAGCAACAGTTGTTCAAGCTTCTACCCCAAGGGAGGGTATAGATTATTTCCCTTTGATGGTGGATTACGAAGAAAGATTGTATGCAGCTGGAAAAATTAAAGGTTCTCGGTTTATTAAACGAGAAGGCCGCCCTACCGATGAGGCTATTCTAACCGCTCGAGTAATTGATCGTTCGGTGCGGCCGTTATTTGGTGACAGTGAACGGCGAGATGTTCAAGTAATGGTTACGGTTTTGTCTGTGGATGGAGAAAACGATCCAGATGTACCATCTTTGTTAGCCGCTTCTTTGGCTTTGGCTATTTCACCGGTTAAGTGGTCAGGTCCGATTGCGGCTGGCCGAGTTGGTCGGGTTGATGGTCAATGGGTTTTTAATCCTTCTTATGAAGCTAGAAGTAAGTCGGATTTGGATGTTTTTATTTCGGCTACGGCTGAAGAAATAGTTATGTTGGAAGCAGGTAGCCAAGAAGTTGTAGAAGCTGATATGTCTGCCGCTATAACTTTTGGTCATCAACAAATCGCCAAATTGTTTCCTTTTATGCAGGAGGTTATTCAAGCTTGCGCTCAACCTAAATTGGCTGAAATAGAAATTTCTACTGAACTTAAAGAACAACAAGCCAAACTTAAAGCTAAGGTGGAGCAGTATTTAAATGGTAAATTTGATTCATTATTTGGTGGCTCTTCCAAGCAGTCTTTTAAGGATGGTTTACGTCAAATAGAACAAGGTTTGTCCGAGGCTTTAAAAGCTGATAATGAGGTTAGTAAAGAAGAGGCCGGTCGAGGCTTAAAGTTGATAGAGTTTTATTTGGATAAAGCTTCACGCCAGTATGTTTTAGCAACTGGTAAAAGAGTAGATGGTCGGGCTTTTGATCAAATTAGGTCTTTGTCAGCGGAAGTAGGTTTGTTACCGCGTACTCATGGTAGTGGTTTGTTTCAACGTGGCGAAACGCAAGTTTTATCGGTGGTGACCTTAGGTAGCCCAGGTGATGAACAGACTTTAGATGGCATGGAAGAAGATGGTAAAAAGCGCTATATGCATCATTATAATTTTCCAGCTTATTCAGTAGGCGAAGTAAAACCAATTCGTTCACCGGGTCGCCGGGAAATTGGCCATGGTGCTCTAGCAGAAAAAGCTTTGATGCCAGTGATTCCTCAAGACAAAGAAAAGTTTCCTTACACTATTAGAGTGGTTTCCGAAGTGTTATCTTCTAATGGTTCTTCTTCTCAGGCTTCCATTTGTGGATCCTCTTTGGCTTTAATGGATGCCGGTGTACCAATTAGTGCGCCAGTGGCTGGTATAGCTATGGGTTTAATAACCGATTTGGATCAGCCGACTAAATATGCCATTTTGACTGATATTCAAGGTATTGAAGATCATTCTGGCGATATGGATTTTAAAGTTGGTGGTACGACTAAAGGTATTACGGCTGTTCAACTAGATATTAAATTAGGTGGTATTTCTTTGGCTATAGTAGAAGAAACTTTAAACAAAGCTAAGGAAGCTAGATTACAGATATTAGAAGTGATGTCTAAGGCTTTAGCCCAGCCCCGGCCAGAAATGTCACCTTACGCTCCTAGAATAATCTCTTTTTATATACCAGTTGATAAAATTAGAGATGTTATTGGGCCAGGTGGCAAGATGATCAATGAAATCATTGCTGTAACGGGTGTAGCTATAGATATCGAGGATAGTGGTTTGGTCATGGTAACTTCTAATAATGCTTCGGGTTCAGCTCAAGCAGTTGATTGGATAAAGAATCTTACTCGGCAGGTAGTAGTCGGTGAAGTTTATAAAGGCAAGGTAACTCGTTTAATGAATTTTGGGGCTTTTGTGGAAATATTGCCTCGGACTGAAGGTTTGGTTCATATTTCTGAATTGGCTTGGGCCAGAATTAATACTGTGCAGGAAGCGGTTAATGTAGGCGATGAGATAGAAGTGAAGGTGACTGAGATAGATGATCAAGGACGGGTTAATTTGTCCCATAAACAGCTTTTACCTAAACCCGAGGGTTATGTTGCTTCCGCTGAGACAGCTTATCAGCCGGCTCGTAATAGTCGGCCTTTTGCTGGTGGGCGCGGTCGAGAATCACAAGGACATGGTTCAAGACGTTAGTTAATATTTATTTAAGGTTAGCGAAAAACCAGCTTAAACCAGTTAATTAATTGGTGAATAAGCTGGTTTTTAGTTGTGGTTATTTTTGTGGATAAGTTGTGATTACTGTGGATAATGAACATAATATGTGCCCATCTATTATAGAGGTTTTTTGTTTAATTTAAGCTAAAAAATAGCTATTGACTGATTTTAAAAAGTATGCTATATTAAAGATGTTCTTTAAAAAGACAGAGGTAAAGATTTGTGGCTAGATAAAATTTGGCAATAATTCTTTTCTTACTGTCCTTTTGGAACTGTTAACTGGTGGCAGTACCAAAAAAAATTTTGAAACAAAAACTAAAATGGCGCTTCTGCCTTAATAAGGGTGGGAGAGTTGCCACAGGACGGTAAGAACAAAGCGTACTTTATATTTAGCCAGTGTACGCGCCTAATCAAGTCGCTTGAGGATACATTCTTAGCAAGTTTCAAATTAATTTGGGATTTACTAAGTAGCGCAAGCGTCGCAATTAAGGCGCCAGTACGCCATTAATTAAGTTTTTTAAAAAATGGGCGCCTACTGGCGCCTATTTTTATTGTTAAATTTTAACAGATTAAATAACTAGTCTTGTAATTTAATATTATTGCCAAATTAGCCAAAACCCTTTTAAGGCTTGAATAAATTTAACTCTCAGGCTATAATTCCACTACATTTTATTGGGTAGATCTTAGTTGGCAGCTAAAATTTATGAAGCAAACTTTTGTTGAAGAAATGAAGACTATTTTAGGCCAGACTCAAAACCGCTTGCGGCAGGAGTTGGATTTGGTCAAGGCTGAATCTGGTAAAAAAACCGACAAAGCTACTTGGCCTGAATATGGCGATAAAGATGATGAAAATGCCGCTGAAGTGGCGACTTTTTCTGATAAGTTGTCTTTAAACAGGGCTTTAGAAGAAACCTTAGAAGATGTGGAGTCAGCTTTACGTAGGATAACGGACGGTAGTTATGGTGTGTGTAAATATTGCCAAACAAAGATTGATGAGCGACGCCTGCGGGCTCGACCAGAATCAAGTTCTTGTGTTGATTGTAAAACCAAATTGTTAAATAAGCTTTAATGATTAAAAGGTCTTTTAGCACCCTGGGAGGGGTTATGGTGTTATTAATAGTTGACCGTTTGATAAAACAAGGGGCAGTAACTCAGCCGATTAAAACGATTGGTCAGAGTTTTTTTTCTTTTGGCTTTTCTCTTAATTCCCAAGGTATTTTTAGTTTGCCTTTGTCTAATTGGTGGTTAGTAATTTTTAATTTATTAATAATAGTTGGTTTGTTGGTTGGTTTATTGAAAATTTGGCCCTTAGACCGGACTTGGTTAACGGCAGGGTTGCTTTTTTTATTGGTGGGTGGGTTAAGTAATTTTTATGATCGTTTATTTTGGGCTGGCGTAGTGGATTATTGGCATTGGTTTAACTTTTTTTCTTTTAATCTGGCAGATGTTTATTTAATTATTGGTTTAAGTTGTTTGTTAAGAGGGATCAAACAACCTTATGGCAGCTAAAGTATTTACTATCCATGTTTTAGGTCTAGCAGCCAGGTTAATTGAGGTAGAGGCAGATACCTCCAGTCAATTACCAGGTATTTTTATTGTAGGTTTGCCTGACAAGGCGGTTGATGAGGCTAAAGAGAGGGTTCGTTCGGCTTTAAAAAATTCTGATTGTTATTTTCCTAGGACAAAGGTAACAGTAAATTTAGCACCGGCTGATTTAAAAAAAGAAGGCTCCTCTTACGATTTACCCATCGCCTTGGCCTTGCTTTTAGCTAGTGGTCAATTAAAACCAGCGGTTGATTTAAAGAAGCTTTTGTTTATTGGGGAACTGTCTTTGGCTGGTGATTTACGGCCAGTTAAGGGTATTTTGGTTATGGCTCAGGCGGCTCGACGTTTGGGTTTTGATTGTTTGTTGGTACCTCAAGCTAATGCTAAGGAGGCTGCTTTAATAGAAGATATAAAAATTTTAGCTGTTAATAATTTAGCTGAAGTTTTACAGTATTTAACTAGTCGTAAAATTTTATCACCTCAACCTGTTACTAGTTTGAAGCAAAGCAAAGGATTTAATCCTTTGGTTAATTTGGCTGATATTTATGGTCAGGAGCAGGCTAAAAGAGCTTTAGAAATAGCAGCGGCTGGTGGCCATAATTTGTTATTATTTGGGCCGCCTGGTTCAGGTAAAACTTTATTAGCTCGAGCTTTAACTGGTTTGTTGCCTGATTTAGCCAGGCAAGAGGTTTTAGAGGTAACAGCTATTTATAGTGTGGCCGGTTTATTAACCAAGGAGGAGCCTTTGGTTTATTTAAGACCTTGTCGGTCGCCCCATCATACTGCTTCAGAAATATCTTTAATCGGTGGTGGTACTGCCCTGCGGCCAGGTGAAATATCATTAGCTCATCGAGGAGTACTTTTTTTGGATGAGTTACCAGAATTTCCTCGATCGGTTTTAGAAAGTTTGCGCCAACCTTTGGAAGAGGGTTGGGTAACAATTTCTCGGGCCAGCGGTAGTGTAAAATTTCCAGCCAGATTTATTTTAATAGCCGCCCTTAATCCTTGTCCTTGTGGTTTTGCTGGTGATCCCAAAAAAGATTGCCAATGTACTGTCAATCAAATTTATCGTTATCAAAGACGGCTGTCTGGCCCGTTGTTGGACCGGTTTGATTTACATATTATGGTACCGCGCTTACCTTATTCTAAAATGGCGGCAGCTGAAGGGGGTGAAAATAGTTCAATTGTTCAACAAAGAGTAATTTTGGCCAGGCAAAAACAATTACTTAGGTTTAACAACTCGGCAGTTCAACTTAATAGCACTATGTCTAATCAGGATTTAAAAAAGTGGATTAATTTAGAATCAGGCAGTTCTCTTTTATTAAAACAAGCTATGGAGCGTTGGCAGCTTTCTGGTCGGTCTTATCATCGTTTGCTTAAAGTAGCGCGGACGATTGCCGATTTGGCCGGATCAGCTGAAGTTAGAACAAACCATTTGGCTGAGGCCTTGCAATATCGCCCGCGCGCTAATTTTAATTAGCGGGTGTAACTTAAAGGATTAAGACGTCGGCCGTTTAAGCGCACTTCAAAATGAATATGTGGTCCAGTAGAACGGCCGGTGGACCCCATAGCGGCAATCTCTTGGCCGCGGTTTACTTTTTCTCCAACCGATACGAATAGTTTGCTATTGTGTCCGTATAATGTTTGTAATCCGCCACCGTGGTCAATAATTATGTAATAACCGTAGCCGCCTCGATTCCAACCAGCCACCGTAACAACACCGTCTTCGGCAGCGTAAAGTGGGGTGCCTACTTTATCAGCAATATCTAAACCAGTGTGTCGCCAGCTATAATATTGAGTAATTTTTCGTCTAACAGTCGGCCATTGTAATTTAGTGTTACTAATAGAAGCACTACTGCCTGACGGTTGGAGATTGTTTTGTCCGGGTTGGCTGGCTACCACTGGGCTGGTTCTGATTGTTAGGGGCTGGGCACCCGGTATAATGATGTTTTGGCCAATGGTTAATTTGTTACCCACAGGATTAGCTTCAGTAATGGCATCAATGGAAACTCGATAACGGCTGGCAATGGCTGATAAAGTGTCACCCGATCGTATTTTGTAACTTAGGCCATTAATTGGCAAAATTGTTATGTTTTGTCCGGGCCTAATTAGGCTGCCACTTCTTAGATTATTTTCCCATAATAAAGTGTTAAGGCTTAAACCGAATTTTTTGGCTATACTGGCCAAGGTGTCACCGGTTTCAACTGTGTATTTTTCAATTTCTTGTCGTTTGGCTACACTAATTTGGGAGTGAATAATATTGGGTTTCAAAATAGAAGTGCCATTTATTAAAGTTATAGGCAGATCAGTTGGAATACCAACGCCTCTTTCTGTATTATCAGCTTTAAGTTGCAGACTATTTTGGCTGGGGGGGAGGATGCCAGGCGTATTATCATCTATGATGGTACCGTCGAATTCATTTTTAATTAAAGGATAAATAAGATTATTTTGCCCAGCGGTTAATTGTCGATTAGTTTGTTTAGCTTGAAGATTATTAAGACTAATTAATAAACCGCCACAGATTAAAGCAATTAAAATCGTGCGGTGACTTCTTAAAACCAGTCTTAAATTAAAATTTAATTGGCCTTGGCGTAATTTTCTGTGCCAACGTAGGTAAAAATCATACGGCCAGACAACCAAAAAACGCCAGATGGCTTGACCGACTGGTTGGGAGATAATTTTTATTAAGGTGGTTAGCAAGCTAAATGGTTTCTTAAGCCAGGGGCTTATTTTTTTTAAAAGCCAGGCGACTTGCTTAACCTTATGCCAGATTATTATGATTAAATGTTTACTAATAGTATTAACCCTTTTACCGTTTGATTACAGCGGTTTGTTCAAAAATAAAAGGCCGATTTTCCGACCGTTTCACCAAGCGGTTTAAAGTAAACAAGTGAACTATAACATAACATTTTTAAGGCTTTAGGTCAAAGTAACCAAACAAGAATTAGAATTAAAGGGTGCGAATTATTAATTGTCATCATAAGACGGTTTAACTCAATTTGTAATTTCTGATTTTATTTTTTTGTCTTGTCTTAAGTGGTTTTAAGATGCTAGCATTATATCAGCCTTAAGTAGTTAACAGCTTATAGTTTTTATGGCTAAGTATGATCATCAACTAGTTGAAGACAAGTGGCAGAAAATCTGGCAAACTAATAATTATTATCAGGCGGACAACAGTTCAGTTAAACCCAAAAAGTATATTTTGGATATGTTCCCTTATCCGTCTGGAGCCGGTTTGCATGTTGGGCACGTGGAAAGTTATACGGCGGCTGATATTATTAGCCGTTATTTTCGACTTAAAGGTTTTGAAGTCTTGCATCCGATGGGTTGGGATTCTTTTGGTTTGCCGGCCGAAAATTACGCTATTAAAAAAAAGATTCATCCTAAGTTAGTAACGGAACAAAATATTAATCGTTTTCGTCAGCAGTTAAAGCGTTTGGGTTGTTCTTATGATTGGTCCAGGGAAGTTGCTACTTCTGATCCTCAGTATTACCGCTGGACACAATGGATTTTTTTAAAACTTTTTGCCCAGCAATTAGCCTATCAGGCGGTCGTGCCGATTAATTGGTGTCCTTCTTGTCAGACTGGTTTGGCCAATGAGGAAGTAATTGATGGTGCTTGTGAACGTTGTCAGACAATTATTATAAAAAAACAAAAAAAACAGTGGCTGTTAAAAATTACCGATTATGCCGATCGCTTGTTGGCCGATTTAGATTCTTTGACCTGGCCAACAAAAATAAAAACTATGCAGGCCAATTGGATTGGTCGTTCAGTCGGGGCTTATATTAAATTTAAATTAGTAGATGATGATTTTTTTATTTCAGTTTTTTCTACTAGGTCAGATACTTTATTTGGAGTTACTTATTTGGTAGTAGCTCCGGAATATGCTCAATTGGATAAATTAATAAAATTGGAACAACGGAGTGAGGTTGGGCGTTATGTGGAAAAAGTAAAAACCGTTAGTGAGTATGATCGGGCTGATTTTAAAAGAAAAAAAACCGGAGTTTTTACGGGTAGTTATGCTATTAATCCAGCCACTAATGAACCAGTGCCTATTTGGGTAGCGGATTATGTTTTAGCTTCTTATGGTACTGGAGCAGTTATGGCTGTGCCGGCTCATGATGAAAGAGATTTTGCTTTTGCTCAAAAATTTGGTTTACCAGAAAGAGTAGTCATTGTGCCAGATTCTTCAGTGCGTCAAGCTGCCCGCAAGGCTTATTTAGGTGAGGGTCGCCTGGTTGACTCTGGACAATTTACTCGTTTATCTTCCGAGCAGGCTAGAAAGCAAATAACTGATTGGTTAAAAAAACAAAATTTAGGTCAACCAGCTGTTAATTATAAACTTAAAGATTGGTTATTTTCTCGTCAGCGTTATTGGGGTGAACCTATTCCTATAATTCATTGTTTATCTTGCGGAGCCGTACCAGTGCCAGTTGAGGATTTACCAGTAACTTTGCCCGAGGTAGAATTTTATCAGCCGTCGGGTACTGGCGAATCGCCTTTGGCCACAATTACTGACTGGGTTGAGACAGTTTGCCCTAAATGTGGTAAGTCAGCTAAACGGGAAACAGATACCATGCCGCAATGGGCGGGCTCTTCTTGGTATTGGTTAAGATTTTGTGATCCTAATAATTCTCAGGAGCTTTTTGATTCCCAAGCAGTTTCTAAGTGGGCGCCAGTTGATATTTATGTAGGTGGTGCTGAGCACGCCGTTTTGCATTTATTATATGCTAGGTTCTGGCATAAAGTTTTGTATGATCAGGGTTTGGTTAATCATCAAGAACCTTTTTTACGTCTAGTAAATCAAGGAATAATTTTAGCGGCTGATGGACGTAAAATGTCTAAAAGTTTTGATAATGTTGTTAACCCTGATGAAGTCATTGAACAATGGGGCGCTGATTGTTTACGTTTGTTTGAAATGTTTTTAGGTCCTTTGGAGGATGCTAAACCTTGGCAAGAACGGGGAATTGTTGGTTTAAGAAGATTTTTAGAAAAGATTTGGAACTTGGGCAATAATTTATTGCCTAAAGAAATAGTGCCAACAGATTTAGCGGATCAATCAGCCGAATTCAAGTGGCAATTGAATTTAACCATAAAGAAAACAACCGAAGATATAGAGTCGTTTCGTTTTAATACAGCTATTAGTGGTTTAATGGAGTTTACTAATTATTTAACAGAAGATAAAAATAATTTATTAAACAATCGTTTGGAAGGTTTTAAAAATCTTTTGATTTTGCTTTATCCGTTGGCACCGCATATTACCAGTGAATTATGGCAATTGAGTCAGAGTCAGTTTAAGTGGGTTGGTTCTTTGGCTGAGCAGGTGTGGCCAACCTATCAGGCAGCTGCTTTACAAACATTAACCACGGTTTTAGCCATTCAGGTTAATGGTAAATTAAGAGGGCAATTAAATTGTTCCGTTAGTTTATCTAAAGAAGAAATAATTAATCAGGCTAAGGTTTTGCCGGGTGTACAAAAATATTTAGCCAACCAAACAATCAAAAAAACAATTTATGTGGCTGATAAAATAGTAAATTTTGTAATTGATTAATGGTTGAGGGTTAAATTTATGGAATTTTTTTCCAAAACTGATTTAGATATACTTAAGCTGGTGAGTTTATTTAAAAAAGGGCAAGTGGTGGCTGGTCCAACAGAAACAGCTTACGGTTTATTGGCCGATGCCACCAATCAAGCAGCTCTTAAAAAAATTTTTTATATTAAAGGTCGTCCCGCCCATAAACCCTGTCCAGTGGTCGTGGCGACTTTGGCCATGGCCAAAAAATGGGCTGATTTTGATAGTTTGTCTTTAAAATTAGCTCAAGCTTTTTGGCCAGGACCTTTAACTTTGGTTTTACCCACCCAGCAGTCTTTTTGGCCAGCTCGGCTGTTAGCTGGTCAAGCAGAAATTGGTTTGCGTTTAACTAGTTCCTCTTGGTTACGTAAATTATCTGGAAGCTTAGGTCGTCCTGTAACCGCCACTTCAGCTAATTTGTCGGGACAACCTGTTTTATATGATTATAAGGAAGTAGCTAAACAGTTGGCGCCTAATAATTTAAAGTATTTAGTCGCTAGTCGACGTTTACCAATTAGGCCAGTTTCCACGGTAGTTAGAGTACGTAAAGGTCACTTACGAGTTTTAAGGAGGGGGGCTATTTCCTTAGCCAGAATAGAGGATGTGATAAGATATAAGTAACTAAAATTTTAATTCCCAATATTAAATTACAAATTTACAATCAATACTTAATAGCCAAATTAATTAATTTGGTAGTAAGTAGTTCGGGAATTTATTTATAGCTGTAGATTATTTAAGTTTTAAGGTTTAGGATTTTACTTTTATTATGCTTCATCAATTTGCTTTAAGTTTTGGTCGTTTATTTCCTAAACGTTTAGCCAGGCAGGTTAAGGAACTTTATTTGGCTACTATTTTACAATCATTGGCTTTGGCCATGATTATTATTTTTGAACCGATTTATTTGTGGCAACAAGGACTGGGGCTTAAAGGAATATTGATTTTTTATCTAGCGGTTTATGTTTTATATGTTTTGATTATGCCGCTGGGAGCCAAACTGGCCAATCGTTTTGGCTATGAAACATCAATTGCTTTATCAACTGTTAGTCAAGCAATTTATTTATTGACTTTGTTTCTGTCGGCTTGGTCTTGGTGGTGGTTGGTTATTACGGTGGTGGCTTATGCCGGACAAAAGAGTTTATATTGGCCGGCTTATCATGCAGATTTTGCCCATAATTCCGATTCTGCTGAACAAGGTAAGGAATTGAGTGGGTTGTCGGTTTGTATAGCCTTGGTTTATGTACTGGGTCCTTTATTGGCCGGTTTGTTGTTAACCTTTTTTTCTTGGTTGTGGCTTTTTATAATTGGTAGTTTTATTTTATTGTTGTCTAATTGGCCCCTGTTGCGTACTAAAGAGATTTTTAAACCAACGGATTTTTCTTATTGGGATACTTATAAACAAGTTTTTGGTCGGCAAAATTGGCGGCGTTTATTAGCTTATATTGGGTTTGGTGAAGAGCTTATTGTTATGGTGCTTTGGCCGGTTTTTATAGCTGTTGTTTTAGTTAATTATGCGGAAATCGGTGCGGTGGTAGCCGCTTCGACGTTAGTTATGGCTTTAGTTACTTTGTATATTGGTAAATTAAGTGACGAGCAAGATGCGGGAAAAGTTTTACGTTTATCGGTGTTAGTTTATTTTTTAAGCTGGTTGGGTCGACTGGCCACCCGTTTACCTTTTTCGGTTTTTGTGGTGGATGCTTGGTCGAGGGTGTCTAAAAATGCTGTGATTATTCCTTTAATGTCTATTACTTATCGTCGATCAAAACTGACTTCGGTTATGGCCGGAGGTGTTTTTTTTGAAATGAGTTTATCGGTTGGCAAAATCGTAGCCGCCTTAATACTTTTAGCGATTTTTAGTTTTGGTGAATCTTGGACAGCCGCTTGGTTAACTGGCGCCGCTATGTCATTACTTTATTTGCTGTTAAAGTAGTTTGTGTTTTAAATTTTTTATTCCATTATGTTACCTGATAATTTGTTAAAGTGGACTAAAGTTTTGATTGCTAAATATCAACTTAAACCTGGTCGTCGTTTGGGACAACATTTTTTAATTGATCGGTCGGTTATTGAAGAAGTTTTAACAGTGGCTGATTTAAAACCCAATCAAGCGGTTTTAGAAGTTGGTGGCGGTTTCGGCACTTTAACTTTATTTTTGTTAGAGAAGAAAGTTAATTTGACAGTTGTGGAATTAGATAAAAAATTAGCAAGCATTTTAGAGGGTTATAAAAAATTTAGTACTAACTTTAAGGTAGTAGAGGCTGATATATTAAAAATTAGTGATACTGAATTAAAACAAGCTCTTAATTTATCAATTAACCAGTCTTGGTTTTTATTGGCTAATTTACCTTACGAAATATCCGGTGCCTTTTTACGTCGATTTTTGTCAGGTAGTTTTAAACCCAGTAGGATGGTTTTGCTTTTACAAAAGGAAGTGGCGGATAGATTAGCAGCCAAACCTGGCCAATTAAGCTTGTTGGGTTTGCAAGCTCAACTTAATGCCCAGGTACAAGTGTTTAAGAAAGTTACCCCAGCCGCATTTTTACCGCCACCCAAAGTGGGATCAGCTGTGGTTAGGCTGGATATTAAATCTGCTGAGGACAAGACTAAATTATTAGCCGGTTTATCAGAAGATTTTTTTTGGCGAGTAGCTAAAACAGCTTTTACTACCAAACGTAAGCAATTAGTAGGTAGTTTAAGCGCTGGTTTAGCTTTAGATAGAGCTTTTATCACTCAAGCTCTTCATAAAGTTAATTTAAAAACAACTGCTCGCCCTCAAGAATTATCTTTGGAGCAGTGGATTGGGCTATCTAAGGAGTTAGTTATTCGGTTTTTATAAAACATTTTTTTACTCTTGAAGCTGGATTTTTGTTTTTGAAGGCTTTTGACATTTGGGTGTTGATGTGATATAATTCAGATATCTTTTAGAGTATTTTTTGTTTTGAGATTTAGCTAATTCCAAATCTTTTCAAAAAATTATTTTTTAAAACAATGGCCGAGCAAGATATTTCCGAAATAAACGGGCCGACTGGGCATAATTGGGGTTTGGCCACCATAGCTTTATTGGCAGTAGTTTTCGGAGTTTGGCAGATTAGTAATTCAATAAAATTGCCCTTTGCACCCAAAATTTACAATGACGATAGTCAAATGACAGTAGCTAATGAAACGGTTTTACGGGCTAGTGATACGGATGGTGATGGTTTGTCTGATTATGAGGAAATAAATTTTTACCGGACTAGTCTTTATTTAAAAGATACTGATTCAGATGGTTTAGATGACAAAGCGGAAGTGGATAATGGTAGTGATCCTAATTGTCCTCAAGGTCAGGATTGTTTAAAATTTGTGGCTCCAGTTAGCCAATCAGAAACCGCTGGTTATGATGTTGAAGCAGCGCCCAGTCCCGAGGAAATTAGGCAAATGCTTAAGAATAACGGCGCCACTGATGAAATGTTGGCTAAATATAATGACCAAACATTAATTAATATTTATCAGCAAGTGGCTGGTGAAAATAAAGCAACTACAGGGTCAGCCGGAGCTTTAGATACCAGTCTTCAGTTAACGGATCAAGAAAAAGAGCTTTTACAAAAAATGTCCGGTGCTGAATTAAGGCAGTTTTTAATAGCTGGCGGCGCCGATGCTAAGGAATTAGATATAATAGATGACACTACTTTGCAGGCTACGGTTAAACAGTTATTTGGTTTTTAATTAAATTAAACCATGTTTAAACACTCCCTTTGGGAAACACTCAAAAAAATAGCAACAATTTTTGCCATAATTTTTGTTTTGTTGGGAGGTTTTACCTTAACAGCTCGGCCTGCTCAGGCGATTCCAGTATCAGATATTTTGGGTGCCCCAATAAAATTAGCTAATTTTATTTGGGAAAAGGTTCAGTCAGCTGTTAGTTGGACTTTGGAACATGGGGCAGCTATTGGTTTTAGGAATGCTGCCCGGACTTTTACGCAAAAAATAGCTTATGATGCGGCTGTAATGTTGGCTTCGGGTGGTACTGGTCAAACTCCGCTTTTTACTTGGAAAAATTTAGGGCAATCAGTTAAGGATGCTGGTGATGCGGCGGCGGGAGATTTTTTAGATGGTATAACCAGTGGCGACGCCTGGGGTAATTTTAATGTTTGTCAGCCAAGTGGCCCGGGCGCTCCTTCGGTTAAGTTAATTATTGGCTTAACAGCTTTTCAAGAGCAAAAACCGCCAGTACCTAAGTGTACCTTAAGCCAATTAAGAAATAATTGGGACAAAGCTTTGAATGATCCAATAGAGCGTAAGAATTTTTTAAAGAATTTTAAAGTTTCTTTAGATCCCAAGCAACATGATTTGGGTGTATCCTTAAATATTCAGCAAAATTTAATTAAAGATGTTAATACTAAAAAAGAACTGGCTAAATTAGAGCAAACATCTAATCAGGGTTACAAAGATATAGTTCAATCTATTACTGGTTTTATTAAAACACCGGCTCGTAGTGTGGCTAATACTAAGGACTGGTCGTTTCAGCAAGCTTTGGCCGAGCCTTTAGTGTTTACTGGCGATATTATGGCTGATGCTTTGGGAACTTTTACTAATACCTTAGCCGCCCGTTTATTAAAAAGATTAATGGAAGGAGAAATACCTAATCCGGCTTCTATTGGTAAGGGTTCAATTTTTGCCGCTGAATTCGGTAGCGGTACTGATTACGCCACAAAAATTAATACTTTAATTGCTATGCCGCAGATAGTTGGTGGTGAAGCAATTGATGTCATAAGTGAATTTTCCAATTGTCCACAAAATCAGGATTATGCAGCGCTTAATAATTGTACAATTGATTCCAAGTTCGAAAGAGCCTTACGTCAGGCTCAAGAAGGTAAAGCAGTAACGGTTCAGGAAGCCGTGGACGCTGGATTGCTTAATGGTAATTGGGTGTTTAAATTGGACAGGCCGCGTAATATTAGAACACCGGATGCTTGGTATCTTTCAGATATTAAAAAATTACGTTTGGCCAGGATTTTGCCTTTGGGTTGGGAATTGGCTACGCAAAAAGTTGGCTCACGGGGTGTTACCTTGAATGAAGTCTTATCTAATTTTGGCCAACCTTATTTAAATAACGACGTTAATCAAACCAACCCTTATTATCATTTAATAGATCCTAATTGGATTATTAAAGCCCCTTTGGCCCAGTGTCGTTTGCAAGGCTCCGGGCAAATATTGGAACAACAGGGTTCTAATCGTCAGGATATTTGTGTGGATACGCAGAACTGTGTGGTGGAAAATCCTGATGGAACTTGCGCTTCTTGGGGTTATTGTACTAAAGAAAAAAATGTTTGGCGTTTAGGTGGCGACAGTTGTGAATTCCCCAGGGATTCTGGTCAGGCGCCTTTTGCTTCTTGCCAAACTTTTTCTTCTAGCGGTGGCGGTTCGGCTTCTTACTTAACTAATTCTTTAGCCAGTTTTAATGATGGTAATTGTACTGGTGCAACTGGTTGTAAGTGGTATTCCACGGCTTTTAATTCTTTGGATACTTCTTTAGGCCGGTATGATTTAAATAGTCGTTTGTATGCCAAGAATATAGATCGTTATTCTTGTTCGTCTAATGACGAAGGTTGTACGGCTTTACTTCGTTTAAGTAATATTTCAACTAGTTTAACTGCTGCCGGGGCTAATCCGGTGGAAAAAGTGGTTAATCAGGTGACAAGTCAGTCAGGTCAGGATTATTCAACCTATGCCACAACAGCTGAAGTTTATTTAAAACAGGCGCCCGATTATTTAAAGTGTTATGACAATGATTTAAAAAATGATTCCCCAGAGTGTGCTAAATATATAGGTTGGTGTGCGGCTGGTGAAGTTGGTTGTGAGCTTTATACACCGTTGGATGGCACACCGGCCGTGCCCGGTCAACCGCATCCGGATTATACTTGTCCGGGGGAGTGCGTGGGTTATCAGGCTTATGAACAACAGCCAACCAAGCTTAATCCGTCAGATAAATCAGTTAAATATTTTATAACAAAAACTGCTCAAACTTGTCCGGCTGAGGCGGTGGGTTGTAGTGAGTTTACTAATGTTGGTTTAGGTGAACAAAAAGAATATTTTACCGAACTTAGGCAGTGTGTTCAGCCGGGGGAGGGTGATAGGACATATTATACTTGGGTTGGTTCAGATTTAACTGGTTATCAACTTAAGGCTTGGCAATTAAAATTCGAGGCCACCGGCCCAGTAACTACGGATAATTCAGGAGATTGTCGGTTAAGTGGTAGTTGGCCAACCAGTAATCCAGATTGTAAACAATTATACGCTTCTGATGGCCAGGTTTATTATCGTTTGGCTTCTAAAACAGTTACCGCTTCCAGTAGTTGTACACGTTATCGAAAAACCGAAGGCAATCAAGTTGATTGTTTAGCCACAGGGGGTAATTGGGAAAATAACGCTTGTTATTATCGAGCTATACCACAGGAGGGTAAAAAATGTTCTGTGCAATATAATGGTTGCCGTGAGTATAAAGGCCCTAATGCTAATAGTGTAAAATTAGTTTTTCCTTTATCTACTTTTGGCGATAAGGATTCCACAGCTCGTGTAACTTATGATGCAGCACCTTCTAGTGGCTGGTATTCAGGTACGCCATCTAACGAGTCTACTTCAGCTTTTGGACATTCCTATGATTCGGGTACGGATGGAGCAATTTATAAAGATGTCGTTGGTTCGGCAGTTTTAGGCCAACAGTATTTAGTGTCTGTTTGGGCCAAAAAAAGCAGTTTGGGTTTGGCGGAGACTAGCAGTCAAGTTCCGGCAGTTACTTTAACAACCAACTTGCCGGCTAAAGTTAGCTGGTCTAACCAATTGGTTAATTCTTTAATTAAGGCCAATAAATTAGCTTGGCAAAATTTATTTGGCAATTGGACTTTTATTAGCGAAGCCATTGCTCAAACCGCCACCGTAGCTTTGCAGGCTAGTCCGTCGGTTTTTGATAATACTGGTTTTGCTAATGCTTTTTCTACCAATTTAAGCTGGTCAGCCTCCACTACAGCCACGGACGCTATTACTGTTAATATTCCTGGTGTTTTAAGTACTTCTTTTAAGGCCGACAGTCGTTGTTTTTATGCCGGTTCTAAGACCGATAATCCTTGTACTAATAATGATGCTTGTCGTGATTTAACGCCGGCTTGTGTGCCGCAGGATTTTAAATGTACTAGCGGTTTAAATATAAATAAAACTTGTTCGCCGACAGACAATAATTTTTGTCAGCAACCCACAGCTACTTGTAATTCTGTTGATTATAAATGTGTAGGTGGGCCTTATAACGATAGCGCTTGTAATATAGCTAATGGTAATAGTGACTGTCGGAATACCACCGCCACCTGTGTGGATAATAAGTGTTCCAATAATAATGCCATTGCTTGCGTAGGAACCGATACTACTCCTTGTCGTAGTACTACGGCTCTTTGTCAAGCAACTAAAAAGATTTGTTCTAACGAAAATACCAAAATTTGTTCTTTGGATAGCGACTGTCGTTATCCTAGTGCCCAATGTTTATCCACTGTTAGTAAATGTGATTCTGGTTTTAAGTCTGGTCAGGTTTGTGGTGTTAAAGATGATTGTATAGATAAGACACCGGTTTGTCAGTCAGCTCCCACTGGACCCAAATCAGGTACCATTAATGTTAATTTACCCACGCAAAGTTTTAGCGATGGTTATACTTTACCGATTTCTAAAACTTATGATTTAACAGTAGTTTATAATGGTACAACGACTGTTAATCGGCAGGCGCCAGTTCAAGTAAATAACCCACCAGGTAAATTTAATATTACAGTACCGGTCGACGGTTCTAGTAATCAGGTTTTAAGCCCAACTATTCAATGGACGAGTTCTTTACGGGCTAACAAGTATGATATTTCTATAACTGGTGGTACAGCTTATAGTACTACAACTACAGCTACCAGTTTTACTGTACCTGGTAATATTTTATCAGCCAATACTAATTATACAGTTAGGGTAATAGCTAAAAATGATAGTTCTAAAACAGAAGAAAAAACTATTACTTTTACTACCGGTTCTTTGGCTGCTAAACCGTTTGATATTTATTCACCAGCCGATGATCCAACCACACCTGAGGACGAAAAAAAGAGCATGCCCTTACCCTTTACTGTTGCTTGGGGAGCTTCCAGCGACGCTGTTAATTATTTAGTAATTATTGAACAACCTTATGGCACGCCAGTTATTTGGCGCGCTTTAGCCAAAACGGAATTGACTATGCCGGTTAATGTTGGAGCAATTAAATTAGGTCAGGCTACTAAAATTAGGGTGGTGGCTTACAATAGCGCTGGCACGCCAACGGAAAGAGCTATTGAATTTATTACTCAGGTGCCACCGCAGGCTTTTGCTACGGTAGATCCGCACGGCAGTCAGGACAATTACGCTAAAGTGAATACTAATAATCCGGTTTTGACTTGGCAGCGGGCCAATTATGCTGATAAGTATGATGTTCAATTGATGCACTATGACGATAAATCAACTTTAGCTGATGGTTGGCAAGAAATTGGCCGAAAAAATGATGTTGATAGATTTACTTTAAGTTTGCCCGTGGCTGGGTTAGCAGCAAGTGATTTTATCGGTTTAGAGCCAGGCCGTACTTATGCTTGGCGAGTAACGGCTAAAAATTTGGCTGGTCAAACAATTAGTGATGGGGGTAAATTTTCTTACTTTTTAGTAGATACTTTTGTTGCCCAGGCGGGTTCTGGCACTGGTTTCTTTTCTTTACCTAAAGATGTTGGTTCTAATAAAAATATTCAATTACCAATTGCGCCTACTGGTTTAACCGCCAGTTTAGCGATTTGTTCGGGCGATTGTCCTAGCGGTCAATATAAGGCTACTTTAAATTGGCAAGATAGTAGTGATAATGAAACTGGTTTTACTGTTTATCGGGGCGATAATGGTCGGGCCGTTAAACTTATTCAAGTATTGCCCAATGCCGGCGCGGTTAGTTTTCCGGATTTAGGAGTAGATCCTGTTGATGGTCAAAACAAAGGTTTAAGTTTGGATGGTCGGTTTGTTTATCAGGTTAGGGCTTATAATAGTGGTGGTGAATCCAAAGGTTTAACAACTGTTGTTAGTACCCCACGTACACCTACTACCCCCCCTGGCACTGGGTCGGGTGATCCTGTGGTCACCAACCAAGGCACGGTTTATTTAAAAATGACTTTGAATGGTCAGCCAGTGGCTGGTGGTGGAGCTTACAGTTTAAATAACAATACGGCTGGTAGTAATATTCCCATAACTGGTTTAGTAATACGTTCCAATCAGCCATCAGGAGATTTTAATTTTATTTGGCGTTCAGGTAATCCAGTAGGCACTAGTGGTGCCACAGTTTATTCCGTAGAAGCTAATCCCGGTGGTAGCCAGACTTGTATTGGTAATGATTGTGGACCAGTTAATGGTATTTTGACTGACAACGGATCTTTAACTTATACAGTTAATTATGTTAGTGCGGCCGAATCCAGTTTGAATCCTCAAGCAACTATTAATTTTAATTTACCAGCTTCCGAACTAACTAATGATTGGCAACTTTATACTATTGGACCAGTTACTTTACCAACCAGTGCCAATATTAGCCAAGGTGTCAGGGTGCAATTGGCCGCGGCCGGTGTAAGATTTGTGGCTGATAATATTGCTGTGCAAGAAGTTGGTGACCGGTTCTTTTTGAAAAAAGATTCTTGGACTACGCCGACAAGCTGTCAGCCTAACGGCGATCAATTAAAATATTTAGGTTGCCGATCTTATAAAGATAGGCAGAATCGAGCCTATTCTTTTACTGGTTTTTCTAAATTGTGCCGTCAAGAAGCTGTTGGTTGTGAAGCTTTGGTCGACACTAAAAATTCTCTAAGTCCTCAATTGCAAACAGTTACCGTAGGCGGGCAGACTGTCACCACAGCTAAAGATCAGGTGGTTTACCGTATTTATGATCGGACTAAACAGTGTTCGGCACAAATGCAATCTTGCCAAAGATTGGGTGAACCGAGTTTTACGGCTGCTGGATTTTTGCAGGGTTGGTCAGATAAATTTATGCGTTTAGATCCGGATAATTTTGCCGCTGGACCAACTTCACCTCTTTGTTCTAAAGAACAAGATCGTTGTCAGGAATATAAAGCTGGTAATAGTACTTATTATTTTAAAGATCCTGGTTCTAGAACTTGTGAATATAAACAACTTCGGGCTGGCCAATCTTATGATTGGTACAAGACTGGCACAACCGAGCCTTGTAATCTTTTGATTAATGGTAGTTTTGAAAATTTTGCCGGTATAAGTGGCCTGAAGGGTTCTGGTCAAATAAACGATAATACTCAAGATTATTTTGTCGGCTGGGAAAGAAATGGCGCCGGTCAAGAAGATGGTAAGGGTCAGTTATACGCTCAAGGATCCTTAAACGGTCAATATTGGGGTGGTAGTTTGCTTAAGGTTAAAGCCACTTCAGATCAGCAATATTCTGGCGTTTGGTCCTCCCATGTGACAGTGGAACCTAAAAACCAAGAAAGATTATTCTTAGTTTCCGCTCAAATTTATTTACCCAAGGAAGAAGTTCTGCAGGGTAGTTGGTCTTTGTCTAGGCACGCTTATCCCAAAGTCGGTACGGGTTGCGGTGGGGGTACTTGTCATCATTATGAGATGGTGGCTGGTAATCCAACAATTGTAGTCACTGATCCTAAAGGAGTTTGGCTCAATCGAACTTATATTATAAAAACTAAGCCTAATATTGATACCTTATCAGTTGGTTTAATAACTAACGAAGGTAGTTTACGTCAAACTAGCACTGTTTATGTGGATGATGTTCGTTTATTAGAATTGCCTAATAGTTTAACTAATGATCAAGCTAAGGAGTTTTTGGCTGTGCCTTATGCTTATACTTGTCCAGCTGAAGCTTCGTCTTGCAAAGCTTTCCAGGACAATACTTTAACCAACCGGACTTATTATTATTTGGATAATGGTAAATTGGATCGTTCCACTTGCGGTGGTAAAGTTGGTGAAAAAGATGGTTGTTTGTTAGTAACCGATTTGTCACTGGGTGGCGATTTAGCTTGGTCTGCTCCTTTAACTTATGAACAAAGTCGTAGCCAAGATAATGCTCAGGTAGCACCCTTAGCGCCTCGTGGGGTTTGTTCTAGTGAGCCTAGTCGTTCTTGTCAAAAAACTGCTGATTGTTTAGGTGACAATGTTTATTGTTCGTTTACTCAAGGTCAACAACCTAGTGCTAATACTATCTTAAAAGTTCAGCGTGATCGGGTTTGTGCTGAGTGGTTAAGTTGTCAGACTAGCACGACCATTACCGATTCGGCTGGCAAGCCTCGGGAATTATGTTATTCTTTGGGTCGTTGTAATCAGGCTAGTAGTGGCAATGCGGCTGGCGGTTGTGGTAATTGGTTAGAACCGCAGTCAGAACAGCATCCTTTGGATGAAGCGGATTATATCGGGCGGAACACCACTTGGGCTGGCCAGGATTACACTGGCTATTCTATACCAGGTTTGTGTTCTTTAGATGCTATTAATTCCAGTTCAGCTTGTGCAGTTTCTTTGGCTAGCACCAAAGCTTGTCGCTTATATCCCGAGCCCGACGCCCCCTTCCCAGCTAATGTGGCTACTTGGAATTCAGAAAGCAAAGAAGCTAAATTAATGAGCCGGGCGCCTGGTTATAAAGACGCTAATGTTTGTCAGCCAAGTACTGATCCAGATGAAAATTGTGAGTGCGCTTATCAACGGGCGGTTTATAAGAATGGTGAAACTAGGTTTTATAATTATCGTAGCCAGCCTACTGACCCGATTAATCCGGTAGGTGAGGTTTGTGCTGGTTCTTTATCTGGCAGCGAACCTTGTCTAGAAGCCAAGCAGGAGCAAAGCGCCTTAAAACAAATAACTTTTGCTCAAGGGTTAAAGGGTTATTGTTTAGAAAAAGATTCAGCTCGCAAAATAAATAACGGCGCCGATGACGCTTGTTTAACTTGGCTACCGATAGATGTGGTACAAGGTGAAGTTTCTATTTATGATGATAGGCCTAAAGCCGGTTTTGTGTCACCAGGTAATCAGGCTATGTATTATTGTGCCGCTGCTCGTGGTTTGGCTCAGACAACTTCTAAGCAGAGTCAGCTTTATTATTTGGATAATCCTCAGCCGATTACTTTTCTTCCCGAGAACGCTCGGTCGGTTCAGGGTGTACCATTAGCGCCTAGTGATGTGGTAACTGGCCCAACTACTGATTGTTTATATAGTCCGAATGCTAGCACGGCTTGGGATGGTAAAGATAAGGTGTGTCCCAATGTAGGTGGTCAGTCATTTAGCCTTTTCGGCTTAACGGGAATTTTTTCTCCAGCTAAGACTGGTCAACCTTTTGCACCATTAATAATTTCCGGTAAAGTGGATTATGAAATGTCTTTTGCTTTAAGTTTGGGCGGTTTGGAAAAACAACTGGGTGGTTTAGATGCCATTGAGAGTATAGAAATTGAAGGTCATTTTAGAAAATACGGTCAAACCGATAGTAATAATAAACGCTCACGTTTAATTGTTAGTCGTTATAAATTAAGCGATCAGGTAAATCGTTACAGTTGTGATAGTGATGGTAAGGGTTTGTGTTCTATGACTGCTGTTTTTAATCCTAATGATCCGGATAAGTATTTAACTTTGCGGATTAATGATAAAGATCCAGGTGGGGCGGCCGATTTTTATATAGTTCTTAAATATACCTTGCGAGAGTGGTGTGATGTGGTGGCCCAAGTAGTCAGTTCTAATCCTAATGATGTTATTAATAACAAGGCTCAAACTAATCGGGTTAATGAATTAAGTAATTATGTGGTGCCCCAGGTTGGTTATACTTATGCTACCGCCGGTAGTAAAGCTAATCATTATTTAAATGCACCTTTTGGCGCTTTTGTACCATCTTCCACTACTTTTGAATACACAGGACATTTAGGTCCGGAATTGGAACCGACCAGGGTAATACCAGTAGCTCAATATCAACCTTTAATTAGTAATGAAATTCAGCCTTATGCCCCGGGTGTTTATGGTTGTAGTGGCGCCGGTGGGGGCAGTTGTAGTGGTTGGATGTGTTTAGCTGGTGTGCCAGATAAAGATAATCCTAATATAACAATAAACAAAGATAAATCGTTGTGTGATCCAGCGGCCACTGGCGAAAACAGATTCTGTGGCTATTATGATCCAACGGTTCATTGTGATTCTTCGACTGGCCAACCTTGTCCCACTCAGAAAACTCCTTTTATGTGTACGGGTACCAGCCCAGCCTTAAGTTTGCCAACGAGTAGTATTGGCGGAGTTAATTTAATAAAGAATTTGTTTGTTAAGTTTTACAATACTTTTAATTGGGATACTGCCACAGCCAAATATAAAGCCTTGCCTAAAGATCCTATAACTTTTACTATTCCGATATTTAATATTCCCATAACTTTACCAGGTGGTAGTTTTGATTTAAGCAATCAGACTATTCCGGGCGTAGTGGAACCGCAAGCCCCTGTTATAGCGGGTGTGTCTTTTGATGCTAAAGGTAAAACCATGGGTCAAGATGCTGGTGCTAAAGTAACCGTGTCTTATTCTGGTACCAGTCATACTAGTGAGGATATTATGGGTCAAAGTCCTTTGCCGATTACTTTATCTTTTTATGGTTATAACCCCAATGGTAATCAAATGCCTATCAGATTTGTGGGTGTAGATTGGGGTATTAATGGTGCTTTGGGTAAATCTAGAAATATTGAAGTGGAAGCTTCTTTAAGAAATCATAAACCTATCTGTCAGTCACCCAAGGTTTGTATTGGTACACCCACACCTTGCACTACGGACAAACAATGTGCAAGCGGTAAGACTTGTCTTAACAATCCAGCTTTTAACTTTGGTGATAGTCCCGAAGCTTGTGTGGCCGATCAGGATAATCAAGTAGGTTATTTCTTTTATACTACTACTTATACTTGTAGTGGTAAAAATAATTTAAATTGGGATAGTACTTTGCAGGCTTGTGTTTATAAACCCGGTGTAGCTTTGCGGGACAACTGGGGTTGGTGGGCTAAGGATAATGGACAATATGAAGATAAATTGCCTAGCATTAATACTGGTTTTAATTGGTCAGCTCGGGCTGATTATTATCCTAAACGAATTATTGTTAAGCCCAAGAATTAGAAATTATTTAATTAGTTTCAAAAATAACGCCACTTAAGTGGCGTTATTTATTATTTAGTTTTACTTAGGACGTCTTTTTTGCACTGACGAGAAATGGTGTCCAAAAATAGGAGGGTCGGTTTTAAATATTTGCTTGGAGGAGTTGTTTTGTGGTCAGGGTATTTAGAGGAGTGTTTTTCTTGCTTAAAATATAAAATTATGGTATAATTAAGGTAATAGTGCCTGTCTTTTTTAGTTAAAACTGTGGTATGATAAAAGTGGTTAAGTTAGGCTTTTTAACTTAAAATTTAAGTTTAAAAACTTTAAACTAATTTATGAACCTAGCAAAGGTTTTTACTAAAATAAGCTTAAAAAAAACCGGTTTTTTGCTGGGTTTGGTTTTAATTTTGGGTTTAGGACTTTTTTTGCCAACAACTGCCTCAGCTAATTTTGGTAGCTGGTTAGGACAGAATTTAATACTGCCTTTGGCCGAATTTATTGGTGGTTTAACCGTTACTTTAATTGGCATTTTAATTGGCATAGTTCAATATAATGATTTTATAAATGCTCCGGCCGTAGCTAAGGGCTGGGTAATTATTAGGGATCTAGCCAACATGTTTGTTATCGTGGTGATGTTGGTTATAGCTTTTGCCACAGTTTTTCGCATAGAAGAGTATCAATATAAAAAACTATTAAGTAAACTTTTAATAATGTCGGTGCTGGTTAATTTTTCCAAAATGTTAACCGGTTTTTTTATTGATTTTGCTCAGGTGGTCATGTTGACTTTTGTTAATGGTTTTAAAGAAGCGGCCGCTGGCAATTTGGTGAATGGTTTTCATTTGTCGGAAATGTTTGAATTCTCTAAAAGCAAGACCATTGAAGGAGCTACTCCGAATGAAAACAGTTTTTTTGTGGCCAGTATTTTAGCTCTTATCAGTATAACTGTGGCTATGGTGGTGGTGGCTATTTATTTAGTGGTTTTTTTGGTGCGAATAGCTTTTTTGTGGCTGTTAACTATTATGTCTCCTTTGGCTTTTTTGTTAGCAGCTTTTCCTGGGCAAGCTAAAAAATATTCTTCAGAATGGTGGGAGTATTTTGGTAAATATTTGTCAGCTGGTCCGATTTTAGCTTTTTTTCTATGGTTGGCTTTGTCCATGATGCAAACCTCTAATAATGTTTTGGATTCTTTTGTCGGTCAGAGTGGAAGTGATTATTCTTTTAAAGATGTGCCAGGGGTGGCTATAACCGGCATTGGTCAATCAGAGATTTTACTGTCTTTTATAATTAATATTGTTATTTTGTTGGGTGGTTTGTGGATGACACAAAAATTAGGTGTGGCGGGTGGTAAATTAGCCGGTAGCGCCTTGGCTAAAATGCAGAGTATAGGTTCGTCTATAGTTAAATCGCCGTTTACAGTGGCTAAGGGGGTGGCTGGTTTAGCTGGTAAAGGAGCCAAGGAATTGGGTAGTTATTTGTGGTCAGAAGCTTCCGCTCGTTTAGGTGTACAAGGTTCAATTGAAAAATGGAAGCATGGTTGGGAAGCGGGTAAGCATAAGCGTGAAGAATCACGAGATACTATTCGTCAAAGTGTTTATTCTAAACGTCGGGAAAAAGGCAGTTTTTGGCAAGTATTGGGCTCGCCCGAGCATTTATTTGAACATCAGTGGAATTGGCGTACCTTGGGTAAGGTGGCTACGGGGCATATGGATGAAGTAACAGGTAAAAAAGCTGCTGAACATTATCAACAGCAACAAGAAAAATTGGAGCAAGCTAAGGCATTAGAAGAGCAGTTAAAAATGCGAGATAAAGGAGGTTCTTATAGGGGAGAATTATTAGGAGGTCAAAAATTATTTGAGGAAGAATTGAAGGTTTTTGATGATGATTATAAAATGATTGAGGATGGTCGAAATATTAAACAGGCTCACGTTCATCTCGAATCTTTAAAAAAGGAAATGGCTAATTTTCAAGGGCAAGGTAAGGTCAGTCAGGCTATGGAAAAACAAGAGGAGGCGGATGAGTTATCTAAGTTAATAGATATCATGAGTACTGATTCGGGAAAAGAAAAATTATTACAGAATAATAGGTTGAAATTTTCACAAGCACGAAAAAAATTAGATGATATAAATAAAAAATTGTTATTACCTAATAGTGAATTGGCTGATTTAAAAAACAATGAGCTAAAAGATGATATAGATAAATTATTAATTGAGGCTGATAATTTAGGTCCAGACAAATTAACAAAACAACAAAGACACAGTAGAAAAAAGGAAATTGATAAATTAGAGGAACAAAAAAAAGATGTTATTAAAGATAGAGAAAACCGTCGAACTCAAGAGAAGGTTAAAGGCAGAACACCGCAAGAAATTAATGAATTATTAAAAAAGGATAATGATTTATTAAGAAGAATTGATGAAGATTTGAAAAACTTGAGAAGAAATGACCAACTTACTAAAAAAGAAAAAGACGAGAATATTAAACAAGCATCTATATTAAGGAAAGAGGCGGAAAAGTTGCAAGAAAACTTTAAATCTTCGGCAGTTGGTGCGGGTGAATTAGATGAGCTTAATAGACAAATTAAACAATTAAAAGACGAAGCGGGTGTCTTAGGTAAAAGTGCAGAAAAATTTAGCCCATCAACTGATTATGGTATTAGGCGCGATCAACGTTTGGCTATTAATAAAGAAAAGGGTGATATGACGACAGATAACTGGGAAGAATTATTTAAAATATTTGAAGATGCTGTTCATGTGGGTGATTCTAATCGAGCGGCAGCAGCTGCCTTGAAAGCTACAGAATATGGAAATGAGAATGAATTTTTTAATATGTATGGTTATGATTCAGATGCTGGTGGGTTAAAACAATTTGTTGAGGATATATTTATTAAAAAATTAGGTATGGCTAGGGAGCAAGCTTTGTCCGTCGCTAGTGATATAGCTTATACCGGAGAAGGTGTACAGCACTGGGGTGTAGCTAGGGCTGTTAATGTAAAAAATGGTCGTTTAGAATGGGCTGATGAAGATGAGAGAATGATTGAATGTTTAGCTGAAGTTAGAAAACAGGATTTTGAAAACTTTAGCCGTCGAGCAAATCGTTTGGCTTATGGGCGTGAAGTAATTGAGTATGGTAATTTGCCAGCTGACGCTAGTCGCGAAGAAAAAGCCAAATATTATAGAGAACATCGTAATAGAAAATTCGAATTGAACGATTTTGGTAAAGCTTATATTTTAGAAAATTATTCAAAATATCCTGATATGATGGGTCGAGGTCGTTTTAATGTTAACCTAGCTACTAAAGTTGGTTCTAATAATAATTTAGAAAATTTAGATAATTTAGCCCAAAAAACAGGTATTATTGCTAGAAGTCAGTATGGTCAATTTAAATCAATTATGGGTCGTGTTCGAAATTATGGTACAGGTATGCATGACGAATTTGATGATATTAAAAAAATATTAAAAATCAAATAATACTGTACTAGACTATGGTTACACAAAATATTATAAAGAATATTCCCTTAAGAGACCAACAATTTTTTGAAAGATTGTCTGATTATGCTAACTGGTTGATTGTCCAAGACGATATTGGAACCTCTTATGAATTTTTAAAAAAAATAAAATCAGCTGTGGAACAAGATAAGTCGTTAGATCAATTAACCAAAAATAATTATAATAAAATTATTTGGTTATTGCATGGAGAGTGTTTACCTTTTTTGAATAATGATGAGGTACTAGAATTTTTTCGTCAGGGTTTATCAGTAGTATTAGGAAGTAATGAAATTGATTTATTGGCTAAATTAGAAGCCAAGCTTTTAAGAATTTTAATACACGAAGATAGAGATATTTTAAAGAAAAATTTAAAAGAGGTTTTAGTTAATAGTAGAGCTATTTTTGTGGAAAGTCACGGAGCAAGCGGTTCTTTGCGTACAGTTGGTGATTGGCTTAAAGATTATATTTCAGTGGTTGGTGTGGAGATATCGGATTCTCTTAAGAGGGAGCAATATATGTCCCAAAGAGAATCTTTAAAGAAATTAGACCCAGCTGTTAAAGAGGAGGTAAGAAAGTTATTAGTCTTGTTTGATTATTTAGGGCATTCTTCTTTGACCCCAGAAGGTTTAGAAGAAAAAGGTAGTTTTATAGAAAATGATAAAAAAATAATTTTAGACAAAGGTCAAGTTAGAGAAATACAAGAAGCTGATGCTGGTCCTATAATAAGTAAAATATTACCTAAGAAAGAGTTGAAAGAAGTAAAAATAGAAACATCTAATACTCCTCAAGTTTTAAAATCATCAGCTCCTGCTTTTTTGTTTGACGAGGCTGATGAAAAAGAAGCTGATAAATACCGAGATCAAACTAACGAAACAAAGCAGACCCCAAAAGTACCCCTAGAAGAGAGGCTAAGGGATTTTGCTAAGGAAGTAATAGTTAAGAATAATTTGAGTTTTAAAGATGAAGTAAATGCTCGGCGCTTTGAATTATTGTTTGTTTCTAGGCTTAAAGAGGTGCGTAATCAAGTAGAGGTTAAGGAATCATTAATGAAGTTGGTAACTGTTGGTGGGTTAGGTCTAAGTGAACCAGTAGCCGATAAAGTAGCCGGTATAATCGAAAAAGCTAAAAAGGATTTTGAATCGCCAATTGTTGATCGTCAATCGTTAAAGATAAATAATAAGCCGGCTAAAATTTCAACTGGCAAACAAGAGATAGATAAATTAATCGCCGCTGAATTGCCAGTAGTTTTACCAGCCAAGCCAGTAGCTTTACCTGTGGTTAAAAAGGTGGAGTCGCCTCAGGCTTCTATAGTTAGGCCGGAAATTACAGTAAAACCAAAAATAGAATTTGTTAAAAAAGAAGATGTTAAGTTAGATCGGCAAAAAGTTTTACAAGAATTAGCCAGGTCGGCTGCCGTTTCTGTTGGTTCGGCTAGTCCGGTTAGTAATAAAAATTCTTCTATTAAATCCGATCAGCCAGTTATTTTAACTAAACCTAAACCGCAACTTACTGATGTTAAAGCGCCGTCTAGACTTTTAGGTCCTTTAGAAGAATTAAAGACCTTGACCTTAGTGGATTTTCGGCGTTTGTCTGTTAAGCCTACAGAGGCTTTGCGTAAGATACAAACTAAAATAGAATTAATTGGTGAAACTTCCATAGCTAAAAAAATTGAAGCTATTCGTTCTTGGCAGGCCTCCGAGGTTTATCGTAATTATTTAGATTTAGGCCGTCTAAGTATTGAGCATGGTAAATCAATCAGTCAAATTATTTCCGAGCAATCGCTGGTTGGCCAAATTTATTTAACAGAAGAAGAGTTCCAGGCGGTAGTGGATTTTAATGAAAAATTAAGGTTCTAGAATTTATGAAACAGTTTGTGGTACCACAATTTATAGACATTGAGGACAAAATTTTTGGTCCGATAACCAGTCGACAATTTATTATATTAATGATTGGTGGTTTTTTGGTGTTTGCTGAATTTAAGCTATTTGATTTTGCTTTATTTTTATTGTTGGGAATTATAACAGCTGGTTTATCTATTATTTTCTCTTTTGTTAAAGTTAATGGTATGCCCGTTCATTATTTTTTATTGAATTTATTCCAAGGTATTAAACAACCCAAAGAGAGAATATGGCGGAAAGAAATAAATGAGGAAGATTTAAAAAAGGCTGTTCGTCGGCCAGTGGTTATGCCGGCTAAAGTTAGCCTTTCCAGCAAACAACCTTTTAATAAGTCGCGCTTACAGGAATTAGTTTTAATGGTAGATACCGGCGGGGCTTATAATCCGGAAGAAGATATTAATCAATAATTATTTATGGCTACTAAAAAAGAATTATCAGGTAAAAAATCCCAACTGGCTTCCACGGTTTCTCATTTAGCTATTCAAGAAATCAGAGAAGATGCCGTTGTTCTTAAAGATGGTACTTTAAGGGCGGTTTTGCTTTGCTCTTCAGTTAACTTTGTTTTAAAAAGTGAACAAGAGCAAGAGGCCATTATTCAAGGTTATGTTCAATTTTTAAATTCTTTAGAATTTCCTTTACAAATTGTTATCCAATCTCGCCGATTAAATATTGATGGTTATTTGGACAAATTAGGTGGCCTACTAAAACAACAAACTAATGAATTATTGCGTGTTCAAATGACAGATTATATTGGTTATATTAAAGAGTTGATTGGTTTGGGGGATATTATGACTAAGCGTTTTTATGTGGTGGTACCTTATAATCCAGGAGCTGATAAAAGTCGTGGTTTTTGGCAAAGATTGGTAGCAATATTTTCGGCGGCTAAATCCATCCAACTTTCTCGGGAGCGTTTTGTTCATTATTTAGAATCTTTAGAGCAAAGAGTTTATTCGGTGTCGGGTGGTTTGTCTTCTTTGGGACTTAAGAGCGTTCGTTTGGACACTCAAGGCTTAGTAGAACTTTATTATACTAGTTATAATCCAGAATTATCTCAACAGCAAAAATTGGTTAATATGGATAAATTGGAAGTGGAAGCAGAATAGAGTTTATTCATAATTTTTGACTCTGAATTTATTATTTTATGGCTATTTCTATACACCAAGCAAAAAAAGAATTACAAGACCAAGAGCAGTTGGAACAAGCTGGTTCGTCTATGACCGTATCTTCAGAAAAGGAATTGATTGAAGCGGAAAAAGTATTGCGCGAGGGTTCGGTTAAAATAAAAGAACTTATTGCTCCGGCAGCTTTTAAGGTAACGCCTAATCACATAGAGTTAAACGGACAGTTTTTACGTACCATTTTTGTAATGGCTTATCCTCGGTATATTTCTTTAGGTTGGTTTGTGCCGGTAGTTAATCTTAATGTTACTTTGGATGTGGGTATGTATTTTTATATGATACCGTCCGAAGTAATTTTAAAACAACTTAGGAATAAAGTTGGTGCCCTAGAAGCGCAAATGATGGCTGATCGGGAAAAAGGAGCGCCTAGGGATCCGGTTCGGGAGACAGCTTTACAGGATATTGAACAATTAAGGGATAATTTGACTCAAGGATCAGAAAGGTTTTTTCAATATGCTTTATATGTAACTTTGTATGCGTCTACCCTAAAAGAGTTAGACAAAATAACTCAACAAGTGGAAGGTTTGTTTGGTTCTAAGTTGGTTTATTCTCGGCGGGCTTTGTGGCAAGCGGAGCAGGGTTTTAATTCAACCTTGCCTTTGGGTATGGATGAATTGCAGGTTTATTTTAATATGAATTCTTCGCCGGTCGCTTCATCCTTTCCTTTTATGTCGGCCGAATTAACTAGCGACGATGGTATATTATATGGCATCAATCGGCATAATAATTCTTTGATTCTATTTGATCGTTTTAGTTTGCAAAACGCTAACTCAGTAGTTTTTGCCACTTCAGGTGCGGGTAAAAGTTATGCTGTTAAATTAGAAGTTTTGCGTTCTTTAATGATGGGCACGGATGTTATTATTATTGACCCAGAAATGGAATACAAACATTTATCAGCGGCCGTAGGTGGTAGTTATGTTAATATTTCTCTTAATTCTGAAGCCAAGATTAATCCTTTTGATTTACCTCGGCCGGTGGGTGATGTTAAGGCTGGTGATATTATTCGTTCGGCTGTTATAACCTTAAAAGGTTTAATGCGTTTAATGTTGGGTAATTTAACTCATCAAGAAGATTCTTTGATAGACCGAGCATTGCTGGAAACTTACGCTAAAAAAGATATTACCATTTCTTCTGATTTATCTCAGGTAGAACCGCCAGTTATGTCGGATTTTCAGGAAGTTTTGGCCGGTATGGAAGGTGGAGAAAGTTTAGTATTAAGAATTAAAAAATATACCGAAGGCACTTTTTCTGGATTATTTAATAGTCCGACCACTGTGGATATGAAGAACCAATTGGTGGTTTTTTCGGTCCGAGATTTGGAAGATGAGTTAAGACCGATCGCTATTTATACCATAGTTAATTATATTTGGAACGTGGTTCGTTCGGAAATGAAAAAGCGAGTTTTGGTAATTGATGAAGCTTGGTGGTTAATGCAGAACGAAGATAGCGCCAAGTTTATTTTTGCTTTAGTTAAACGTTGCCGTAAGTATTATTTGGGTGTTACAACTATTACCCAAGATGTTAATGACTTTTTAAATTCACCTTATGGTCAGGCCATAGTAACTAACTCTTCTTTACAGTTACTGCTTAAACAATCATCGGCGGCCATAGATAAAATCGCTTCTGTTTTCTTATTGACGGAAGGGGAAAAATATTTGCTTTTGGAGTGTGGTGTGGGTGAAGGAATATTTTTTGCTGGCGCTAAGCATGCCGCTATTAAAATAGTGGCTTCTTATACCGAAGATCAATTAATAACTTCCGATCCTAGGCAATTGTTGGAAATAGAGCAGGCTAAAAAAGATTTTGAACAAAGCCTGCAAGAACCGGAAATAGGATAGATAATTAGTTTGAAGATTTGATATTTATAATTTAGGATTTTTAATTAGCACCCTTACTATTTAGCCTTCAGTTTTATGTACCTCTCTCGCCGTCACCTAATCATCATCATAAGTTCAATTGTTGTTTTATTAATAGTGGTTGCTATTTTGTGGCAATTTAAGGGTCAAGAGTCCCCTAAAATGCCTGGTAACCAGGAAATTACCGAGTTAGACGATAGTCTTTCGGCCATTACTAATAATAATTCTACAATTGAACTACCTTTAGATAATTTAGAGGCAACGAGTTCAGCGGATAGTCAGCAGTATGCCAGACAAGCCAAGGCACGTTTATTTGTTGAGAAATTTGGTTCTTATTCAACTGACAACCCTTTTGCCAATTTAATTAGTGTGGCTGATTTAACTACCCCAGCTTATCAAAGTTATTTGAATTCTTTGCTTAACCAGGAGTTAACCGATGTTTTTTATAGTGTGGCTACTAGGGCTTTGGCAGTGGAAGTATTAGCTAGCCAAACAAATCAAGCTACAGTTTTGGTTAGTACTCAGCGTCAGGAAAGTAAAGCACGCGATGGTGAAGCAACTATAAAATATCAAGCTATTGAACTAAAAATGATTTTAATTAATAATGATTGGTTAGTAAATGGCGCCGAGTGGCAGTAAAAAATAAAAAGCACAAATTAAAACTAAAAATTGTGTCATTCGGAGCGAAACGAAGAATCAGGTAATTTCAGGATGACATAAAAGAATATTAAATTTAAGTTGTGGTTTTGAATTTTATTAGGATTTAGAAATTAGTAATTAGGGTTTTTATAAATTATGCCCGACCAACCAGAACAAAAAGAGCAAGAAATGCAACAACAATACCAGGAACAACTGGAAATGGCTAGGCGTCAACAAGTGTTAAAACAGGCACAAAATTTGGGCCAGCAAGCTGCTTTAGGTGAAGCTAAGACACAAGCAGTTCAGAAAATTAAGGCAAAGATTAAGAAGAGAATAATGATTTGGTTAATTAGTGTCGTGGCTTCTATATTAGGCAATCCTATAACTTGGGTGATTTTAGGGGTTTTAATTGTTATTATTGTGTCGGCTTGGTGTTTAGATAATACTTTTCAGTGCGTGTCCACTTTTGGTTTAAAGGCAGTATCAACTCCTTTTGTTGGTATGGAGGCGGCAATTGAGGCAATTGCTAAGTAGTTTTTATTTTATGATTATTTTACAAAGATTTTTTTTAATAAAGCCATCAAAAGTATTATTATTTTTCTTTTTTAGTTTGGTTTTATTTTTTATTTTTAGTTATAGCGCCAAAGCGGCGGCTGGAGATTTTGTTCAGCAACGTTGTTGGTTTGAAGATAATTGTAAAGAGGGCAAAGGCTTATGGGAAAAAGATCCTTCTGTTTTGCCGGGTGGTTGTGCCGCTAATCCGACTAATATCAGTTGTCAAAATTGTGATGAAGTTGGCGGTCAGGCCACGGCTCGTTGTTTTGCCCCCAGCCCCTCTATACCCTTACAAGTAGGTATACCGGGAGTTAGTGAAAAATTTTGTTCCAGTTATACTTTAGGCGAGGAGCCAACTTCTTGTTCTACTGATCAAGATTGTCAGCAAAAAGGTTTGGGTTTTTGCCGACCAGGGATTACTGGTGGTTTTCCTGGTTATTTGGCAGCCTTTTATAAATTTTTTATTGGTTTTTTGGCTGTAGCTGCTGTGGTTATGATAATGTGGGGCGGTTTTAAACGTATTGCCGCGGCCGGTAGTGCTGAAACCATAAAGAATGCCAATTCTACTATTATTAGTGCTATTGTCGGTTTAGTAATCGCTTTAATGTCTTATTCTTTACTGCAACTGGTTAACCCGGCTTTGGTTAAAAATACCTTGCCGGGCATAGAAATGGTTAAGCCGGAAATATTTGGTTTTTGCCCTGCATACCAAGAAGCCAAATCTTTGTATAATGCCGGGTACACTTATTATGAATGTGTCGGTGGTTCATTTGATAGACTACCTTGTTTTAAAGATGAAGATTGTAAGCCAGCGGCTGGTGAAACAAAAAATGGTACCTGTGTGGAACGGCAAGGCAAAAATTCCCCTAGTAGCAGTTGTGGTAAAAAATTGGTTTTGAGTACTGGTGAATGTACTGGTTTGGAATGTCAGGAAACAGGTCAGGGTTGTTTTAAAAATTCTTCTCGGGAGGGTTTTCCTTATGCTTGCAGTAGCTATATGTTAAAGGGTAAGTTAGTGGGTATAGAAGTAAACAGGTTAGATGCTTTATTAATCTGCAATAACGGTGATAAAGTAGGTTTTGATTGTGGCATGATGAAACCGAATGGTACTATTAGTGATACTATGGATGTGGAAAATAATGGTTATTATACTTTGACGGGTTGTTGGAGTGGTTTGACTTTAAAGAATACCAATCATTGTGCAGCAGCGGGCGGGGTTAAGGGTTTGGCTTTGTTGGTGGAAAGGGAATCGGACGGTTGTGATGATTGGTATGCTATAGATGCTTCAACTTGTGGTACTATAAGTAAGAAAATTTTGGACAATAACGGGATAGGTGTAACGCGTTGGCATAGTGGCTATCCGATTTGTGCTTTAGATTTATTAGCGGATGATATTGATTATACGAAGGTTAGTGCTGATAAATTATTCCAGCCGTTTGATAGTAATGGTAAAATGCAACCAATCGCTTGCGATTTAAATATTACAGACACAGAATTTCCTGATAGATAAAATATTATGTGGCAATTTTTAAAAAGTAAAAAATTTTGGATTGGTGTATTAATAGTTGTGGCTATTGGTTTAATAGTTTGGTTTTTGTATTTATTATGGCGGCCCAAAGTTCAACCATCGGTTATTACGCCAGGCGGTCAAACTAATTTTCCCATAACTGGACCGGGTAGCGGTACAACAACCGAGCCTGGTACCGGTACTTTGCCTGGAGCCGATACAGTAACTCCAGGTGGGCCAGGAACAGGTTTGGATCAAGGGGGTGCCGAAGCTTTACCTTTGGTTACGACTGATCCAGTGGTTAAACCAGACACAGCTTCTGGGCGCCTTAGGTATTATAATCCGCAGGATTGTAAATTTTATGAAATAGATGCCAGTGGTGTTAAAAGGGTGATTAATCAAACAGATTATTGTAGCGTGCAAAATGTTACTTGGTCTAAAGATAGCGATAAGGCTGTTTTAGAATTTCCCGATGGTGCTAATATTGTGTATGATTTTAAATCAAAAAAACAATATACCTTGCCTAAAGAAATGGCTGAATTTTCTTTTTCGCCAGATAGTGGCCAAATCGCCGGTAAATATTTGGCTGATAGCGTTAATGATCGTTGGGTGGTAAAAATAAACAGCGATGGATCCGGGTTAACTGGCATAGAACCTATGGGTGAAAACGCCAGCAAGGTAGAAGTTGCTTGGTCGCCCAATAATCAGGTGGTGGCTTTATCGAGAACCGGTACCGATAATACAGCCTTTTCTCAGCAAGTATTATTAATTGGTTTTAATCAGGAAAATTTTAAGGGTTTATATGTAGATGGTCGAGGTTTTAATTCTAAGTGGTCACCCGATGGTCAAAAATTATTATATTCTGTTTATAGTGATAAAACGGATTTTAAACCAGCTTTATGGTTAGTAAACGCTAGTACGGATAATGTGGGAACCAATAAACGTCAGTTAAATATTGCTACTTGGGCCGATAGGTGTACCTTGACTGGTTCAGCAGCTTATTGCACAGCTCCACAAGAAATGCCCCAGGGAGCCGGTTTGGTACCAGAATTAGCCACAGGTCAGCCAGATAATATTTGGCGAGTAGATTTGGGCACAGGTTCGGCCATTCTTTTAGCTAGTCCGGTAAACGAGCGGGGTGAGGGAATGAGTGTCGGTGAGGTAACTGTTTCTAAAGATGGTCAGTGGCTTTATTTTACGGATTCAGCTACTAGACAGTTAAGAAGTATTAAGTTGAACAATTAGTGTTATTTTAAATAGGTTAAATATTAACAAATAAACCTATGGAGGGGTTTAACAATTTAATAAAATCTCAAATCCTAATTTCTAAATCTTAAATAATACCCAAAATGCCAAGGTATGATTTAGAAAACAGGACAGCTGCCTTTGGTATAGCTGTGATAAAGTTTGTTAAAACTTTACCTAATAATACCGTTATTAAGCCGATTATAAGTCAATTAATAAGGTCAGCTCGCAAATTATGGCAAGAAGCTAAGGAATTAAACTTAATCTTTAACTCCATAATAATTAAGCTTAAAAACAAAGAGATGTTAAAAGATAAGTAAGTTTGGAAATTGTGATTTGGGATTTAT
>Ga0180007_10000221_pt1 | contig 106737 bp, 98 predicted proteins | sample MM_PC_MetaG_FD_121122 | JGI IMG/M metagenome (GOLD analysis project Ga0180007, IMG submission 121122) | Groundwater microbial communities from the Aspo Hard Rock Laboratory (HRL) deep subsurface site, Sweden - MM_PC_MetaG | ecosystem: Environmental > Aquatic > Deep subsurface > Groundwater... | reverse complement strand
TGAGATAAAACGTACTTTCCTTGATTCATGTATATAATTAGTAAATTGATAGTCTATTTACTAATTATATACATGAATCAATTCAAATCGAAAAATGATCTAATCTTCAGTTTTTGGCTTATACTATTTATTTATCGATGTTCGGGAGGTGTTTAACCGGACACTAGTGCGTTTCCATATATCAGAAGTCTATTGTTGCATAGTAGAAATAAATTTCTGACATACTATATTAGCGGATACAAATTTAATTTTCATTTCTTGTTTGGTCGATAATTATATCGATTAGATCTAGATGCTTAATAATATCTCCCGAACGATCTCGATCGTTTTCTATATGATTTTGGTGACCAATATACTCACACGTTCGTCTTAGCAAGGCCCTCATGAGTAATTGGTCAAAATCTTGAATGTCTTTACATAGATCAATAATTGAAACGTCAGCTCCCTCGTATACAAGTGCATCAATAATCATTATCGCAATTGCAAAGTCTGCAGGTCTAAAGTATGGGCTGAAATCAATTATTGCCGGCGTGAGCTTGCGATCAAATAATATATTTCCAGTACCCCAATCACCATGAATGAGCTGATTTGGCAGTTCATTTTTCTTGAGAAGGCTAACTATTCTTTGTAACGGTTTATTGGTTAGTTCAAAATCGGGAAGTGGTAATTCTCCCCAGGCAATGTTGTCCGCAACTGACCAGACATCATTTTTCTTATCAAAAAAATCCGGTTTTGGTATCCCGAGAAGTGCCTTGTGAAATATTTTGCTTATTTTGATAGCTTCAGCATAATTGCCATTCATATGCCTTCCCTCAACAAATAAGCTTGCCGTCCATCCGTTTAAAACCCACAAATTATTTTGCGTACGAATTGGTTTTGGGACACGAAATTCGTCACTAGCTAGATTGTTATTAATATCTGCAATCCATGATGCTTCAACCGAGTCGTTTGTCGGTTTTAGCACAACATCACCAACTCGATAGGATGTACCTTGGCCACCAGTGAGGAGAACAGGCTCACCTGAAACTCCAAATGCTTTCATTGTATCTTGACTTGGAATACTAGTATTCATGTCTGTTTATGTCGAGATTACTGCTAAAAAAGTTTATTTCAGATAACGTTGGCTATATCCAAAGTTTACTTAGTGCGGTAGTGAAAGTGAATTTTGGATACAGCTAGTTAGGCGATGCGCCAAAAATTTATTTCCTTAATTTCAACAATTTTCGGGGGCGTTCTACTGTACAAAATCAAAGAAACTTTTTGCATCAATGGTTTTTCCATAAAGCATGGGCCAATAGAATTCTCTCATTATTATTATCAGTTTTTGTCTGATAGGTACATCAGTTGTTTCAACCAAATCTTTGAGAATGAGATAATTATACCCTTTGGAAAATCCTCCTTGTATTGTTGCATGAACACATCCATCTCCCAAAACCCCGGTGGGGATAAGATACTTTATTTTTTTATTTTTTAAAGTCTTATCGAGCTGAGGATTAACAAAAGCATCATAACTGTTTTTTTCAAGAACAATATCATTTTTTTCAGGACTGATTTTATAGAATTCATCGGAGAATTTTCTGACTTTGCCTGAATAAATGTTTCTTGAATAAAAACAAACAGCAGGATCTTTGTAAAACTCGATAAGATTTTTTGCTAAATTTTTTTTATCCCATGGTGTGCTTTTGATATAAATAATATTTCCGCCAGCAGATTTATACTCTTTGATAAATTGCTGGAGTTTTGGAACCATCTTGCGGATTTTCCCAAAGGTTACATTCCCTTTTTTTATCTCACAGGTAGGATGAGTCCATGCGTTTGTAACATCAATAACAAGGAGTGCAGTTTCTTTGATTTTGATTTTAGGATTCATTACTTTAGACATATTGTTTGAAGTATATAAAAGTTATCTTGCGTAGCCCCGAAAAATTATTTCACTTGACTAGCTTCAAACCGAAACTACATACGGTTAACCACACCGACATTAATACTTTAACTGAACAAATCTCATAACATTTCTTCACCAAAAACCGTCCACGGAATCTTTGGAAATAACATTCACCACAAGAGCTATGAGAAAAGCGTTAAGCATCCTCTCTAATCATATCATAAAGAAGCTCAAACTGAAGATACCCGGCTGCTTTGTTAAAGTGTCCTGCATTAGCAACAAGCGTTAGATCGGTTCCGAGATGCTTTGCCAATTCCTCACCATTCCCCAGACAAACATACGGATCATTGTCTGAATGAAAAACGAAGAATTTTTTAGCATGCCTTCTTATTTTAGCCCACTCAAAAGGATGTCCAATGAATGGTTGGTCTCCTTTATAATTTTTTACGGGCACAACACCTATTGGTGCAGATACGCAATATGCTGCTTTAATAATAACCTCGTATCTTTCTAAAACTTTTAGTAAAAAAGTACCGCCAATGCTATGCCCGATAAGTAGTGTATCAGAATTATAAAAATCTTTGTACTTTTCAAAAACCGAAAACCAATTTTCAAAACTTTGGTCTTCTGGAATGGGGAACTGAGGAACAATCACGTTATAACCAAGTGCCTCTAGTTTTCCCTTTAGCCAGGGAAACCAATTTTCTTCAGGATATCCATCAGTTCCATGAAAGATGAATGCGTTTGTCATATCCTTGTGTTACTTATATAAATGGAATGAAAAATTATCGCTAGTGGCTGCTAGAAATCGTATCGTTATCCCATCCAAACTCACTATAAAAGTCATTCCTTCTTATACGCTCTAATGCTGATTTCACGTATGGGATGATATTTTCTGGGAGTTCATTGAGCTTGTACCACGATAATTCATCGCACTTATCTTCTTCGCAGATTTGTGGCTCGCCAGTCCATTCTTTTGCTGACATGAAAAAATCGATACGCTCTTTATCGTCTCCCTTCCGATGCATAACATGGACAGTTTCCAAAGCATCCTCAGAAATATCAAGCCCCGCTTCTTCCTTAACTTCACGAACCATAGCAGTCTTTGCTCGCTCACCTTGATCAATATGACCGGCAGGAACACTATACTTTCCATCTTCATAGCCAGTGTTAAAACGTCTAAGCAAAAGAACCCTGCACTCTTTGATAAGGATTAGATGAACGGCTGAAAAGAATGTGTATCTCTTGCTTGTCATGTTGGATTACGTTAGATTCTTTTTGCTATCATTGTCTTGCCTACTCCTGATGGTCCGGCAACAATTGTTATCATATAATTTTGAGTCTAATTAACTTGAGAATGTAGTGTACCACGTATCGGTCAATATGAAGTTATGAAACAATGTAGCGTCAGTCTTAGTAGATCGTAGTGTTATTGCACGCCGTTCATCTTACCCCGTCGAATACTGTTTAAGCTTGATTATATTGTCAGGCAAATGATCGATCCCATCAAATTCTTTTACGGGAACCGATTTTATTTTCACCTTCTTTTTTGGTGATATATGAGTAATTGTCATTTCGTTTACGCCTCCGATACTCTCGCAATCATCTTCAATAATACTATCAGGCATTATTCTTTCAGCAACGTCTTTATATTCTTCCTTCCCTTCTCGCTGCAGCAGTTTACCTGGAGGAAAACCATATTTTTCCAAGACATCCTTTATTTGTTGAACCTCGTTTTGTTTTTTGCGTGATGTAAGGTAGATTATGTGAGCATCTTGATCATGCCAAGCATTGATTTTATCAGGAGAATTTTTTATGGGGATATAATTCTTGAAATCGTGTACCGACGGATCTTCGTTCTTTATTTGCCTGAGGATATCTTCGCGGTCAAGGCCAAGAGCGCTTTGATGCATTATTATTGTACCTTCAGTGAATATTACTATTTTCATAAAACTTTTTTATGGCACTAGAGTTAAGACAAAAGGCGTACCACGTATCAGAATATGCGTCGTCCCATATAGCGATAGTGAAATATGATATTGCGTACTTCGGAGTTGTACGAAGTTGATTTAAACTCTCGACTTCAGAGATACTCAGAAATTCTCTAGAGTACAACGTTTTGATATATCCAACGTTCTAATGTTAAATATACCATGCTATGTGCCGTTTTCGTATTTTAAGAGGTTAACCATTTCTCTCAGCTCTTCAATAATTACTTGTTAGTCCTCAGTCGCCTGATCACCCCTTTGATTGCATCCACTCCAACCAAGTCAAATGCATATGATAGCTCTTGAAACTCTGTTTGAGTTATCCCCGGTATTGCTTTGAGTCCCGTGGGTTAATTAAGGGCTTTATTTATATTTTGCATAGAAATACGTGGTTATTGTTACCTTCTAAGTATTCCTTTTTGCGTTAAGTCGGGACAGGACTACTATTCCCGCTTTTTTTGAGCAATAACGTACAATTTGGTAAACTCTAGCTCTTCGTTTTTTTGCGACTTACGTTCATATTTTCTAATGATATTAAATCCTGCTTTTACTAAACAACATTCTATTTCGGTCAATGAAAAAATATTTAAAAACAACTTTTCATCAGGTTTAAAAGGTTCCTCTATAAATATTTCTTCGGATTTTCCAGATTGCAACTGAATGTAAATAACCCCTTCTTTTTTAAGGAATCTCGCAAACTGCTGCAACGTTTTTAATACATCTTTCTTTGGAATATGAATAAGTGAGCATGAAGCGATAATCCCATCAAGTTCATTTTCCTTAAATCCAAGCTTTCTCATATCGCCCTGTCGAAAATCGATCTCTGGATACTTACTTCTTGCTATCTCAAGCATTTTTTCAGACATGTCTACTCCAACAACATCAAAGCCTAGTTTTTTTACATATACTGAATCAACCCCATTTCCACAGCCAGCATCTAAAAGTTTTCCATTTGTTGGCATGTATTTCAAAAACTCATCAATATGCTCAGAAGGTTTTGAAAATTCATTAGCGTACGTTTTTGCTATTTTGTCATATACTTGAACGGCTTTTTCGCTATTGTCCATGTCCTCTATTTATACTAAGTAAAAATGTCCCCTATCTAAGCCAAGAAAGGGAATAATCATTTAATCGCCTTGAAATTATCTGAGAAAATGTCTTTATCAAAGAATTTTACACCTCTTGAAGAAGGGCACCCTCCTCTACATTCATCAAAAATCTTACATTTTTTACATTCACTGTCCACCCACTCATAAGAATGGAACTCTTCCATACCTTTTGAAGTCCAAATATCCTCGAGATTCTCAGTGTTTATGTCTCCTATTGCTCCTGAAGTACATGCGCACCTTCTTACTTTTCCATATGGGTCTACCCAAACTTTAGACGTTCCACACATACAGGTATGTATATACTTCCAATATTTTTTATCGACTAAACATAAGGGCAAACAGTCTTCGAAGATAATACTATGGTTACTTTTCTTTGAGATAGAATCAATCGTCTCAAGCAAAGATCTGTACTTTGGAAGTGAAGCCACGTTGTCTACGTTAGCACCTCCTATAGGGATAATTCTATGAATATCAATATTCTTAAAGGTGATATTATTTTTCTCAAGACTGTCAATAACTAAAGAAAATTCATTAAAATGTTCGGGCAATAAATCTATTCCTACTAAAATATCAATATCTGAGCTTGATAGCTTTTTAAGAGTAGCAATAGTCTTTGAATAGCTTTCTGGATTCCCTGTAATACTTGTAGTAGTTTTTTCTGTACCTCGCACGCTAACAGATACGTAATCAAAGGCATCTTCAATTATTTTAATTGCTTTTTCAGACAACCCAACCCCATTGGTACATATTCCTTTTCTATCCCATTTGTATTTGTTTATTTCATCAACAATGTCATAAAAATTCTCATGTATAGTTGGCTCACCGCCTATTACGTACATCTTCCTCACCCCTGCATCCAAAATTTTTCTTAATGTCATTTTAAGCTGCTCTAAGGTAATGTCCTGTTTTTTTGAATTTTTCCCACTGTCACATGCCAAATAACAATACGAACACTTCTGATTGCAATTCCAAGTAATTTCTATGCCAACCGATTTTAGTTTGAATGTATTTTTCATAATGCAAATTAGAACTAATTATATAATCGCACACATGCCAACTCCTACAATAATCTAGAGTTTTTAAGCTGTGCTAAACTCAAAACATTGACTAATACTAGTCTTATATATAGTATCATACCATACGTGAACACTGACACTCTTTAGGAGGGAATCTATACAATGGACACGCTTTTTCTCACTCAACTCATTACATCCTTTATTGTCGGAGGAGCAGTTATTGCTCTTTTAACCCTGCTTGCGGAAAGAGTCAACACTCATGCCTCCGGCATTGTTCTTGCTCTTCCGTCAACAATGGCACTTGGTTTTTTCTTTTTAGGGTGGGCTGTTTCTGCGAAACAAGTTGCCAATGTCATACCCTCTACCCTTATTCCACTTGGTCTTGCAGTTCTTTTCCCTATTTTTTACATCTACATTGCTGAACGTACGTCAGCAATCTTTACTAGTAAATACACTCAAATTCTTGTAAGCACCACAATAAGCATGGGCTTATGGTTTATATTAGGGCTTCCTGTTGTACTTTTACAGTTTAATAGTTTCTTTGTTGGGATACTAGGTTACGCAGCGCTTACACTTACGTCGTCTGTACTCCTTAATCGCACAAGCCGTAAGAAATTGCCATCACCTACTTATTCGCCCGCTCAAAAAATAGGCCGAGCAGTTTTTGCTGGATGCGTGAGTATGCTCGTTGTGCTTTTTGGAAAAATCTTTGGTCCCTTTTGGGGTGGCATGTTTACCATGTGTCCTGCCGCGCTACTCTCGTCACTGGTTATGCTGCACTGGTACTATGATCCCAAAAACTTGTTTCCAACGTTTAAGCGGTTTGCGCTGGGATCTGTTACTCTTCTTGTGTACTCATTTACGGTGATGCTTGTTTTTCCGGTGATTGGGTTTGTGTTTGGGACGATTGTTGCGTATGCCACAAGCTTATTCACCTCACTTCTGCTCTCCAAAGTTGAGTTTGGTCAAGCAGTAAAAACAGCACCTAGCAATGTCCGGGCGGAATAACCCCACGAAACAATTACTCAATGATACCATCCTTTTGATTTGTCTTGCCTGTAAACGGTAGGATTTTTTTTATAGACTGAGAAGAGAACTTCTAGAGCTCCAGCGAATCAACCTACTTTTTTTGTAAGCCCCTCGAATATTATTTTTTCCATACTTTTGTGCTCTCTAGCCATACCATCAATGCATGCTTGTATATATTCTATTCGCTGATTTTTTCTCCAGTTTATTGGATTGTAGCCAAGGCTTCCAGCGGTAAGATCTAGAAATAATCGAACGGTCCTACCGTTACCTTCGCGAAAAGGATGGATAGCATTACATTCATTGTGAATAATGGCTAGCTTCTGAGCAACTTTCTTTTTTCCATCCCTGCCTGTTGGAATATTCTTTTTGAGCATTGCTTCAAAAGATTTGAGTGAATCATCAATATATTTCACTGAAGCAAAAAGCATGCCGTCTTTTGAGACATCAATGGTTCTCACTTTTCCAGCCCATGGATACAACGTCCCTAAAAAATATTTATTAATCGTAAAAAGTAGAGAGATATCAAGATTGAGCTTTCTTTTTTCAAGTAAATCAAAAAAATGTGTGTACGTATCGGCGAGGAGGACTGTTTCGGCATCTTCAAGTTTTTTTTGGTTTTTAATCCCAAGTTTGTTCTTAAGAATACCATTTTCAATCCCAGCTTCTTTATCACTTACATCATATCGTGAAAGCTCTGCCATGTTGCTTAAGTTTCTTAATAATCGCTTTGTTTTGCTTTGCTCTATACCAACTTAACCCTTCTAATTTTGAGGATTCTGATACTGCTTTTTGCAACGTTTTTTTCTTAATTGGCTTCATTTTCTTCATAGAGAAAGGCTTATATTTCTTTCATTTTAGCATATTTTACCGATAAAATCAATCACTCTGTAGCATTTACTCTCGACTTCAGAGATATTCAAAAATTCTCTCGAGTTCACCGTTTAAAATAATTGGCCTAACATGTAAAACCTCTTGGCTGTACCTGACAGTCTCTTTTGAGGGAGGAGGGAATAACAGAAAAATTTTCTTTTTCAAAAAATAAGCCAACCCAATCTCAATGAGTACCGCTCCTCCAATGTAGCCTTCTACATTATCCTTTGGATAGTTTAGCACAATCAGTGCATCACTCATTTCCAACTTGTTCATAGAATCACGCATGATATCAGTTTCAAAGCAGTGTTTCTCGTCCATGTTCAGTTCAGGGGACTTGAGACACTCGTGTGTATCGCTAGGGATTATAGCTTCATACTTTGAGCCTTCTAGCACTTTCTGTGCTTTCAGCATTTCTTTTGCAAAGTACATGCTTCCGGCAATGAATACTTTCATGTTTTTGATGGTTAGGAGGGGTAGGTCGATTTCGTGCAATGTTCAAATGTAACTAAAGTTCACGTAGCGTAGTGGAGTGAATTTCTGATAGACTTTGTTAGACGACGTAATTTTCAAACACAAAAATTTCTAATACATTGTATCATTGCTTCAATGTCTTTTGTCTCAAACTCATCAGTTTTGCCATGCGCAGCTGAATTTCCAGTATCTAAATGGCTTTGAATTTGTCTCCATCTTGGAGTAGAAAGTATATCATTCTTTTTCAGCAAATCATTAACCCCAGAAGCTTTTAAGGATTCTGTGCTGCTGATTGCATTTTTATCGGCTTCATCTCGTAACCATTCCTCAATAACAATTCTACAAAGAACTGCAGAAGGTATCTCATGACCTTTTGTTAGTAACTCTTCAGCTTGATCAGTTATTGAGTCAAACATGTCGGCATGCAAAAGAAATTTGATATCATTCACAAAACCGGATTCAATCTCATATTTTGCACTTTCAAGGATTCCAAGCTGTTCCGAAATTCTATAATGGAAATCACCTGGCCCATGATCGATTTTTAGGAACTCAGCGTAAAAATCGTCAAGACCAATTCTATTCAAAAAGTTCCCACAACTCATATTCCAGCTCTTCAAACGTAAAAAATCATCATTCTTACTTTGGTCGTAGTCATGATAATCACGAAAGTCATCCCGAAGCTTATTGCCATTTTCTATAAGTTCCTTTGCTCGATTTAATTCTTTCATACTATCTTGTGTTTGAAAATTATGTCGTCTAACGTTCAAGTCTAGCAGAAGTTCACGTAACGTAGTGGAGTGAATTTCTGCTAGACTTTGTTAACTGCCGTGCGAATCGTGTTTAGCAAACACGAACAATCATGTTCGAACTTTCGCTTCAACATCATCCAATCTTCCGGTCACCTTTAGATCAATACTGAAGTTTAGAACTGGAAAATCTGTTGAAAGAACTGAAAAATTTAGTAAGTATTTTCCGCTAGCGACTATAATTGGTTTTCTTGGAAGCATATCCAGTGCACTGTTTAGATATATTTTGCTTGGATCATTTCCGTCAACCATAATCAAATCAAATGACACATGGTCTTTTGGCCAAATAATATGAGTGTAGCCGGGTTGTCCAGTCGCTTTTAAATGACTTCGATCAAAACTCAATTCTGTCTGCGTAAGGCTTACAATACTGTTAAGTCGAGCAACTGTGCTAAATGCTGCTTTATCCTGTCTTTCATTATGTATGTCGATATACAAGATCTTTACTATATAACTTCCAGTATGGTCACGATATACGATTAACTCATCCGACCACCTTAATTTTCTTTCAATGAGATGTCTAGAATAAGTATGTTTCCATTCTCGTTTGTTGACCTCATTCTTAATAATATCTAAAACGTCGCTATTTTTACTAAATTGAATTGGATTAGCTAATATGTATTTTAAAAGTCCTTCTTGTACTATCTCGCTATGTTGGAGGAAAATTGCTTTTTCAAAACCTAGCTCATAGGAAATAGCTAATTCTTGATTAGTGAATAATGATCCTCTGTAAGTCTTTATTTTTTGACCTTCATTCTCTAGTTCGATTTCCTCCCTACAGAAGTCAATGAAAATATAATAGTCAGAATTTTTCAGCTGTTCGATTATTCTCAAATTTAAGTCTTCAATGCTCTGGGCTTCAATCGCAATATACGGGTCGAAGCCTTCAGATTTTAGCCAGCTGAATACTCTTGAAGCAATTTTCTTTTCGTCAGATGAGTTTTGGCCGCAACTTATAAAAACCTTGCTTGACATAAACAGTTCATTTAATTTAAGAAATTCACATGGCAGCTAACGTTTGCGCATCATTCGAAGTTTCAATTTCGGATATGCGTTGTTAGCGGATGTAGTGCATCATCTCTTTCTTGGCGTCCTTTTTTTAAGTTCTGGTACCCCATCGCCAGGCGAAATAATCGTTGTTCCATTTAAGTCTAGTTTTGTTAAAAGTTTTGCCATAGGTATGCCTGTTTTTTTACTCTCTTCTGCTATCCTGGCAAGGTCATTACCTGATATTGATTTTCCAGGTTTTGCCATGGCTACTGTTTGCAAACGAAAAGTTGCGTTCTTATGGTCTTTTGTTGCTTTAGTATGGTCCAAGATTAATTTTGGGTTTAATTCATCAAAGGTTTGTTGCATACTAGCACCATAAATTTCAGTATGTTTAAATTTATCAGGGGCCTCTTCCATAGCTCGAAAATTGAATATGTCTTCCTCGGCGAAAGGTATATGAAAATCGCTAAATTTAATGAAGTTTCCCCCATTCATCCTCATTTGAAGATGATAGTGTGGAAAACTACTGTAGACCTTACTATGCCCTTTAAAATCAGATTCAGAGCAGCTTAGAGACCACTCGTAATTTTTATATTTTATCGTGAATTCAAACTTTTTCTTTCCAGAAGTCTCTTCACGTAAATCATTAATGTTACCAATTGGAATTTCTGTATTCGCAATCCATCTTAAATATGAATTGAATCGAAAATAACCTACATTACTTGAAAATAATCTGCCATATTCTTTCTTTTTCAAGTTATTTGGCCTTATAAGCCAATGCATGCATGGGTTATTAAGAATGTATGTATTTATATCTTTGTTACACAAAGAGCATTTATCTTGTAATAATTGCTCTTTGAATATTTTGAAGTCTCTCTTTGCTTTGTCGATCTGTAACTTATTTATAGCTTGAATTTCCTTTTTGCTAAAATTACTAAAAAAATCTCTAATGTCAGACATGATTTTACTATTTATGATGCACTATTTCCGCTAACGTTTCGGGATATTGGATGTTTGCCGTAGCGATAGCGGAGGCAAATATGGGTGGAGGCTTTTGTATAAAAGCCGTAACCAGATATGCCGTGTTATATGATGTACATGTTTTCCTTTAATTTCTGAAAGAAATTGCTCTTTAAAAGAAAGATCCGATTTTGTTTTTCCGTTTTGGGTGGCGGGCAGAGGGGAATTAAAGGGGTGAATGCCCGTCATCCAAAACACCACTTTTTCTGTTTGAGGGAGGGGCAAGAGGGGAACAAAAAGGGGTGAATTGCCCCGACCGAAAACTCTCTTATTTTTTGTCGTTATCGGAAAGTTCTGCAAACTTAGCTGTCATAGTGGAATTGCCACGTGTCAATTTTTTAACAGTTAGATCATCTGCTTTGTTGTTTGCAATTCTTAGGTTGTCTTCAGATCGCAACAAGTTTTCTTTTGTTTTTTGCAACTGCGCGATGGATTTATCTATGCTTTCAATAGCTATCTTAAATTTTTCAGATGCCAGTCGATAATTACGTCCAAACGAATCACGAAAGTCATTGAGTTGATTTTCAAAATTGGTCACATCAATATTCTGGGCTTTCACTAAAGCTAACTCTGATTTGTATTTCATGGAGCTCAAAGCTGCATTGCGGAGGAGTGTGATCATGGGAATGAAAAACTGCGGTCGAATAACATACATCTTGGGGTATTTATGCGAAACATCTATAATACCATTGTTGTAGAGTTCATTGCCCACCTCTAAAAGCGAAACTAGAACAGCATACTCACATTTCTTTTCATTACGATCTTTGTCTAGTTCACGCAGAAAGTCCTCATTTTTTTTCTTGGTCGCGGTCTCGTCTCCTTCGTTTTTCATTTCAAACATGATTGATATGATCTCATTTCCTGCATCATCGGTTTCTCGATAAATATAATCGCCTTTGCTGCCGCTGCTAGAATTATTATCCTTTTCAAAGTAGGCATTTGGAAACGCGGTAGCCCTTAATTTGTTAAACTCAACTTCACAGTGCTGCTCCAAGGTTTCACCAACCATTTTTGTGCTGAGTTTGAGTTTCATGTCCTTGTAGCGTTCAATCATCTCATTCTTTGATTTCAGTTCAGTTTCGTATTTCTCTTTTAAAGAAACCTCTTTAAGCTGTGTTTCATGTTCTTTGCTTTTGAGGTCATTAGCTAGTTCATCCCGTTCTTTTTCAATCTTTTTAACGGCCTCCGTGACAGTAAGTTTTTTCTCTACCTCTGCTTTATCAAGTTTTGACTTTAGTTCGGCAAGTTCGGCTTCCTTCTTTCCTAATTCTTCTGTAAGATTACGATCTTTTTCGGCTTTTAGCACTGTCAATTCTTTATCTTTTTTAGCCAGCTCCTCTTGGAACGTATTTTTAAGGTTTGATTCGGCGAGCTTAACAGCGTTTGTTTTTTCTCTTTCTGCCAGTTCTAATCGCTCATGCAGTTCTTTTTCAAACTGATGGTCTCTGACTTGTTTAAGAATATCGGCAAAACCAGCTTCATCAACTTTGAAGACTTTTCCGCAATGTGGACATTTAATATCTTGCATGTAGTTTCTAGTTAATTGTATTACTTAGCGATTTCCTTTTGCTCGATTGTGTGTTTTACACAACATTTGGCAATTCTTAATATCACCTTTACCTCCCTTGCTCCAAGCTGATACGTGGTCAGCGTCCATGTCGTTCAAACTCCAAATTTTTGCTTTGTTGGCATCGTGTCCTAAAGTACAGAGCGGGCAATTTGATTCACCTTTTTTCTCTGCTTTAGCTGTTTGTTCTGCATATACCGTTTTTTTCGTTGCTTCATCAAAAACTCGGACTTCAAGCAATTTTGTATCAATAGAACCACCCAGAATGTACTCAAAAATACCTTTGCGATTTTTTATATACGGATCGGCATAGAGCATTTGTACTTCAGCTGACACTTTTGCGGGGTTGTATGCTTTTTTGTGATATTCTTCGTAGAGTCGTCCCCATTCAAGTCCGCGCATTTCACTTTCAACATCAGTAAATACACTAGAAACCCAATCGATTACGCTATTGAAATAGGTTTTTAGCTCTTTAATATTGTCGTCGTAGCGATGACGGCTTATGTAGTCGCCGATATTCCCCTTGCTTACCCAATCAAACGCACGCTCTAAAAATTCTTGCCGGTTTGCACTACCTTTTACATATGCACTCCATTTTTGAATATTGGCATTTTGGCTATTACTAAACTCAGCTTTGCCAAGAGTAACAAATGGTCCTGAATAAACTGCGTTGAGTAGTTCTTGGTTGTTAAGTGGCACTCCAACAATATTGATGGTTTTGAACCATTCTTTTATCTCACTTTCGGTTCCTTCACATTCGTAAATAGTTAGTTTTGTTTCTAAAATCTTGGCTTGTTTATCTTTTGCCATACCACCGTAATATTGTTCCATACCATTTGCGTCTTTGACGGCGAATTTGTCAGTTACAAATCGTCCAAGACTGGTAATGCGCTGTTGTCCGTCCAAAACTTCAAGATTGCCCTCGTTTATCTTATTAAAATAAATCAATCCTATTGGGTAACCTTTTAGAATTGATTCAATGACAGCTATTTCTTTTTTACCGCCATCAGAGGCATAAATATAGTTACGCTGGTACTCCGGCTGAATGGTTAATTTTCCTGACAAACCGAATAAGCCCTTACCTTCAAGTTCGTTATAGACGAATCCTTCACAAATATCATTGACTGTAATGGTAGTTTTTAAGGTTGTTTGCATCTTATTAATTGTTATGTTTTATAAATAGTCGTTTGTACTGTTTTTCCCCATTTATATATGGTTCGTTATGTTTTTTGAAGTGAGGTAATTTGTATTTTTCATCAACTGCGCCATTATCACTTGCACCAACAATCTCAAACTGATCGGGGTTATATTTATCTAAAAAAGTAATCGGCACGCCCATTATGTCGTCGTAATCACTTGGAATAGCATCAGTGTATGGCACGTTAATTGCATCATAGTTATCGTACTTCTTATAACTACTCTCATTTTTTGATATTTTTTTATTAAATCTTTTATTATCAGCCATTGTCATAAGAGAAAGTGGTTGATGACGGCGCCCATGATCAAGGTTTGTAAGCCACAAACAATTATTCGTGGAAACAATCCTATCTCCATTTTCATCAATTCGAGCTTCTGTCCCGAACAAGTCATAGGATTTAGGTACTATAAATCCAGAAATCCATCTTCCCATTCCATGCCCAAGCCATATCTCATTTTTTTTAATTTTTTGAAATACTTCTTTATAAGTTATGCAATTAATATTACCGATAATCAAAAACTTTTTTTTGTAGTCAAAAAGCTGCCGTACATATTCACGAAATAATGAGAATGGTGGATTGGTTACAACAACGTCTGATTCTTTTAGTAGATTTATACATTCATCACTACGGAAGTCGCCGTCACCACTCAAAGGTTCCCATTCATTGTGTGAATTTGCCTTCAACTGCTCTGCAACATCTTTCAAATTAAATTCTCCATCGCCATTTATGTCACCGACTTTGTTAATAATAATTTTATTAGCCGTTATTTTAGGACGACCTTTTGATTGAATAAGGGCTTTGTCATTACCAAACAACTCTAACTGAGTATTAGCTACAGGGGAGGGTTTGTAGCTGGTGCTAATAAGCTGTTTTAACCCAAGCTTGTTGAAATTTAGTACGAAATAGCGGAAAAAATTACTCTCATACGGATCATCACAATTGCTGTAAACGACTTTATCTTTGAAAGTATTTGGATCATATTCGAGATAGGCCTCAATCTCCTTTTGTATATCAGAAAATTGAGTATAGAACTCATCATTTTTTGAACTTTTTGCTTTGTGTAATAAATTGTTTGTTGCTTTTCTTGCCATAGTTTTGATTATTCAGGTTGTATTGTATCCGTTTCCCCTAAATTAATAAATCGTTTCTGGGAGCGAAGCGGAGGAAACACCGCTTTATTCCCCTCATAAAATAAATGTTTTCGTAGCGTAGCGGAGAAAACTCCATATTTCCCCTCTATAATAAAAGAAAAACAAAATCGGATTCTTTTTTTTAAGAGCTGGGGCGATAGCCCCGAAAGGAAAACTTGTATTTCACATAACTATCTTCATTACGAAATTAACTTCACAATGAAGCCCAGCTCTTGATTCATTCTGAATGTTTCATGGCTTCTTTTGCTCTTCTCGCCTCCTTAAGCGTTTCCAATGTCGCTTCCACCGACGGGTTTTCAGTATGTATCAATGTAACTTTTTTTAAAAACCTCTCTTGAAGCGGTGTAATAAATTCGTCTGCCCATGAAGGAGTTAAAACCATTACTCCCTCAAAATCAATAATTACTTCTTCTTTTTCTTTTATTTTTTTAAGCTCAGAACTAAACGCCAGTAACGCTTCTTTCCCTGCCGGTCTTGAGATAAGGTTAGTTCCAAATTTTTTAAGCTTTATAGTCACTGCCATATGTTTAATAGCTAATTATTGCCAAGCAGCCGTGGAATGATTGCTTGGTTGTATTTATATCATAATCAAAAGAATTGCCCTTTTGTTCTAAAAATGCACTCCCCGTGTAAAATTTTAAATCAATGGGATTTTTTTCAATAACGCTTTTGACAAATTTTAATCCATTACCTCTATCTTCTGGTGCACGCGCAGAAATGTATTCAGTAAAAGCAACCACCAGTGCTTCTTTATCATTTTTAAGGTTGGGCTTCACTGTCCTAAGCGTTTTCAAAAGACCTTGGCCTCTATCTGCCACAACGCATAATTGTTGACTTAAATTATACCCAAAGAATACTCCAGGTATGTCAGGCCAATTGCCGATATTATGGTTGAATGAGTTGTTACCTATTTCTCCAAGAATCGCAATAATAAGAGATGAAACTTGTTTAAGATCTTTATTTTTACTTAGCTCAAAACTTAACCGTTGCAAGCGAGCTGAAAATACATCGCTCGTTTCTGAGTAATACTCTTTAGAGAGAGACTTTGGAGGCTTAGCATATACCCACTCCTTTGCAAGCTCAACCAAATCTTTTTTTGTTGAAATATCACCTTCTTCTAAAAAACGATCGATAATCGATTGTCGATAATACCGTTTACTTGTTTTGGAGGGACGAAATGAAAGTAATATTCCCTTTTTTTCCCAAAGCCTAAGAGTGTCAATAGACACACCAATATATTTTGAAGCCTCCCCGATTGAAAGTAGTTGCTTTTTATTCATTCTATAAAATATAGGTAAATCTATGTAGATATTAGCAAATATATATTATTCTGTCAAGATCTTTATTTTTCGAGGTTAATCATAAATAATATAGATCTATATTATTCCTTCTTTTCCACTGCACCACTCCCCCTCCGCACCGCCACAACCTCCATAACCACCTCCTTACTCACCCCACCAATCACAAACAACGCCACAAAATACACCACTCCTCCCGCCAAAATCGTCAAAATCAAATTAACACTCTCCGGTATTAAAACAATGGTAAGCAACATGAGCGCTGCGGCAAAAAGTGATTTAAAAAATACTACAAACGAGGGGAGCAGTTTAAGATGTTTGTACACAAGCACTGCAGCAGCAAATGCCACAATAATCTCTGTTACAAGCGTAGAAATGGCCGCGCCATAGTATGAAAGGTAAGGGATAAGCGTAATGCTAATCCCGACTGCAAGTGCTGCATTTACAATATACACCTTCACGAGCCGTTTTTGTATGTCCGCAGCAACTATGGCATTACCAAAGAGATTCCCAAAGAAGATCGCACCAACGGCAATCATAAGTACAGAGAGCACTCCTGCCGACGACTGAAACTCCTCCCCGCCAAAAAAGACAACGATCCTTTCTGCAAGGACAATAGTCCCTGCGACAAGAGGTATAACAAGCATAGCAATGGCATCAAACCCTTTTTTATACACCCGCTCAAACTTCTTTTTGTCTTTAAAAATATATTTAGCAAAAAGCGGAAACAGGAGCCCCGCAAATATTGCAGAGAAGGCAATAAGATTTTCCAATATCTTTTGGGCCGCACCAAGCGTACCCACCGCTTCCTCAGTATCCATTATAGAAAGGGCAATAATGCCTGCCTTAAAATAGACTAGGTTTAAAATCACATTTATCGCAAGCGGCGTTGCAGAAACCCAGATGTCCCGCCACAACTTAAAATCAAACGCAAGTCTGACCCTAGTAAACTTTCTTGAAAATATAAAGAGCAACAGAAAGTTGATAAGCGCCGCAATGGCATTTGTCCCCACAATCCATAAAAGCCCTAAATCCAGTTTGACAATAATCAGCACGGACGCGAGCCAGAACAGTCTACCCACTACCTCGCCAATCGACACTTTATCCATCCGCAGATGCTTTTGGAAAAGGCCGGTGAGAATCTGATTTAAACTCATAAACAAGAAAGCAGAAGAGTTAACCAAGATCGCCCATTTGGTAATGGGCGCGTAGGGCATAAAAAGACCAATAAGCGGTGCCAGCGACAGAATCACAATGCCCACCGTCAAACGAAACGTTAACGTGTTTGAAATGAGCTTTTCTTCATCCGCGTTTGGCTTAGAGATCTCACGAGTAACAATCAGGTAGAGCCCTAAATCAATTAATATAGCGAAAACGGAGAGAAAATTGATGGCTGTTGCATACTGTCCAAAGCCTTCTTTGCCCAAATACCGGAGCATGATGCTAATGGTCACCAGTGCAATGAGCGTACCAATGATCTTCCCAGCGAACTGGATTCCCGTGTTGTGAGCTATTCTACGTGTAAGCGACATAATGTATATAGATCAAAGACGCCCAAATGATAGGCGTCTTTATTTAAAAATCTACAAAAAACATGGATCAACTATTTGTTTTTGGCTTAATTACGACTGACCGCTCAGGCTCAACACCAAAGCTTTCTGTTTCTACAGTAGGATGCCCGGTAAGCATTTGATGAATAATACGACGTTCATATGATGGCATCGGCCGTAAGACCATTCTCTCGCCGCTTCTTCCTACCTTCTCTGCCGATGAACGTGCTAACTGCTCAAGCAATTTTTGACGATCCTTTTTATAGTTATTTACATCAACCAAAAACTGTATAGACTCACCGTTTTCCTTACGAGCAAGCATACGAAGCATGTGCTGCAGTGCTGAAAGGTGACGACCGCCTTGCCCAATAAGCAAATGCGCGTCGCTTGACTCAATATTAATAATAATGAGTTCTTCCATCTGATCATTAATGTCAATTGAGGCATTAACGGTGCTCTCAACACACATTCGCTTTAAAACCTCCGTGCATACGTTCTGAAGATTCTCAATTGCCTCAGCATTGGTATCATGCATTGGTTTTTGCTTTAAATGATCTTTTAATTATGTATTGCTGTACGATGGCAAACAAGGTCACCACTACCCAGTACATTGTCAGTGCCGCCGGCAAGCTCATACCAATAAATACGGTTAATATAGGCATAAAGTAGGTCATTTGCTTACCCATAAGTCCACTCATATCTGCGAGTGAGCTGCCCTTCTTCTTTTTATTGCCCTTTTTAGTCTTTGGCAAAATCATTTTTGCCTGAATAAACTGGAATATACCGGCCGCAAAAGCTAAATAGACATTTGGTTCAGAAAGATTGATAACCCCAAATGAGACAGGATTAATAACTTCCGGTCTCGCCACAAACGAGTACAGGTTGTCTAAGCTCTCTGTGTTTAATCCAACACGAAACACTTGGTACAGCGCAAAGATAATAGGCAGTTGCAGCAACAAAGGCAAGCAGGAACCAAGAGGGTTAATCTTATTCTCTTTGTAAAACTCCATGACCTTTTGCGCCTGCTCGTTCTTGTCCCCTTTGTATTTGTTTCTGATACCATCAATCTTTGGCTGCAATTCTTGCATCGCCTGCTGTGACTTAAACGACTTTTGGGCAAGAGGATACAGAAGCAACCGGATAATAATGGTCACGACAATAATAGCAAGCCCCATGTCCTGCCACGGAAGAATGTTGTACACCATGATCAAAAAATTGAGCAGGGGGTATACGAGTATTTGATTGTAAAGCTCAAAAAACATTATGATTATTTCTTACACTTTGGGACATGGTCAACGCCACCTTCATTAAACGGATTGCACCTAGCGATTCGCCAGAGAGCAAGAAGCGTTCCTTTAAAAATCCCGCGCTTATTAATTGCTTGATACCCATACTCACTACACGTCGGGTAAAATCGACAAAATCCGTGAGGAAACAGAGCGGAGAGTGGGCCATGATCAAGTGATAACGTTTTCTGATACAGCCGAATCAGTGCTAAAAAGGGGAATCGCGCTATTTTAACCGTTTTTTGCCACATCTGCATACTTCTAGTTAGGCCTCTTTGTAGAAAAAAGCCCTGCTTGCTTCAAGAGTATGGTGAGTGTTTGTGCAAGATCCTCATATTTTTTACCAATAATATCTTGTCTCACAAACACCAGTACATCAAATCCATTTACAATGTTCGGGAGGAGCCCTCTTGTTATCTCTCGAAGCTGCCTTTTTACACGATTTCTCTCAACAGCTTTTTTTGAAATCTTTGTCCCAACCAAAAAGGTGAACCTGGACGCCGACTGCTGGTTAGGTGCACATTTTAAGGAAAGGAATTGGTGCCTAGAAAAACGTCCCTTCTTATGCACCGCATCAATATCCTTTTTCTTTCTTAGTCTGTGTTCCTTGGGAAGCATGCGTTATTCCCTTCGTTATACCGAGAGCTTCTTTCGTCCTTTGCTTCTTCTTCTGGAAATGATTCTTCTGCCACCAACGGTTTTCATACGTTCACGAAATCCGTGCGTTCTAGCACGTTTTCTTTTCTTCGGTTGATACGTTCTCTTTGTAGACATCTCTTGTAACTAATGGATAGGATACTCGTCCTACATACCTTATTATGCAAGACAGTATAGCAATTGTAGGGTATCTATAAATAAAAAGCAAGAGTTGTTTCATGTAAACGCCTTAAGGTTCTTGTCATACAAATGGCAATAGAGTATCATTATTAGTATGAAGAACACAGTCATATTATCTGGCTCAAGCAACGAGCCTTTGGCGGCATCTATTGCCTCACAACTTACTGTTCCTCTTGTCAAAAGAGACATTAAAACGTTTTCTGATGGGGAAACGTACGTTAATATTGACGATAATCTAGACCAGAAAACAGTGTGTGTTGTTCAATCAGGATCGCACCCCGTAAACGACCATCTCGTTGAAATGCTTCTCCTTATTGATGCAGCCAGGAGACAAAACGCAGAAACAATCATAGCAGTTTTTCCCTTTTACCCGTACAGAAGGCAAGAGCGCAAAGTTGCAGAAGGAGAGGCCATCGCGGCAGATGTCGTTGCTCGACTTCTTGAATCGGTTGGTGTTTTAAGTGTTATTGTGTGTAATATTCATGCGCCCGTTATCGAAACCTTTTTTGATGTCCCTTTTGTGAACGTTGAGCTTTGGGATTCCCTTGCTCAGCATTTTAAATCACAGATAGATATTCCTGAGGATTTCTGCGTTGTCGCGCCAGATGCAGGAAGCATTGAGGATTCATCGGCAATTGCTGAAAGAATCGGCGTTTCTCTGGTACGTGCAGAAAAATACCGCCCAACACATGACACAGTGTCTATAAAGTCGGTTGATGGCGATGTTTCAGGAAAAAACGTGATTATGATTGACGACGAAATAAATACCGCCGGAACAGTATGCGGCGTCGCAACTGCGCTGAAAGAGGCAGGGGCTCTCGATATTTACCTTGGAGCAACGCATCCCGTGCTTTCCGGCCCGGCCATCACCCGTCTAGAAAAATCAGATCTCACCAAAATAATAGTAGCTGACACCATAGTACTGCCGGAAGAAAAAAGAATCGATAAAATTGAGGTTATTTCAGCAGCCCCCGAGCTTGCTCACGCTATAAAACAATCGGTACAATCATTATGAACAAAGAAATCGACCACCTGTTAAACAAAAACACGGCGGATGTTATTGTAAAAAAGGATTTACAAGCCTTGCTTGAGTCAGGGGAAAAACTCAAAGTCTATTTAGGCGTTGATCCGTCTGGCCCCGTAATCCACCTTGGACATGCGGTAGCATTGCGCAAACTTAAAGAATTTCAAGATTTGGGTCATAAGGTTATCTTGCTCATTGGTGATTTTACCGGGCAGATTGGTGATCCTACCGGCAAAACAACCGCCCGCGTTCCGCTTACGTCAGATGATATCAAAAAAAACGCAGAAACGTACAAAGAGCAGGCATCAAAAATACTCGACTTTGACGGAGAGAACCCCGCGCGCATCGCATTTAATAGCAAATGGCTTGCCACGCTCTCTTTTGAAGACCTTATAAAACTTGCCGCTCACTTTACCGTCCAACAAATGTCTGAGCGTGATATGTTCCAGGATCGGCTCAAAGAAGGAAACCCAATTGGCCTTCATGAATTCTTCTACCCGCTTATGCAAGGGTATGACAGTGTTGCTCTAGAGGCTGATGTAGAAATTGGCGGGACTGATCAAACATTTAACATGCTCTGCGGCAGAACGCTGAGAAAACAAATCGAAGGCAAAGACAAGCACGTCGTTACCGTTCCACTGCTTCTTGGCACTGATGGCCGCAAAATGAGCAAATCATTTCACAATGATATTGGCATATCTGAGCCAGCGTCGCAGCAATACGGCAAACTTATGTCTATGCAAGATGACTTGATTTTAGATTATTACACGCTCTGTACAGATAGTAGCAAAAAAGAACTTGAGGCAATAAAAGAAAGACTAGAAAGCGGCGAGAATCCACGTGATATAAAAGCCAAGCTCGCCAAAGAAGTTGTCACTATGTATCACAGTGGAGACGAGGCAGAAAACGCTGCAAAAGAATTTGATAGAATCTTTAAAGACAAAAAACGTCCCACAGACATTCCAGAAAAGAGTATCACAGAAAAAAGTATGACTGCGCTTAATTTGGCAAGCGTTTTAGAACCACAAAAGAGCAGAGGCGAGCTAAAACGGCTCTTTAAGGAAGGTGCGATTAAACTAGACAACAAAAAAATACTCGATGCAAATACTGAGATACCAATAGTAAATGGCCTCATTGTCCAAATCGGTAAAAGAACATTTTACAAAATAAAAACCGCTTAGGCGAAGCAAACCGTTCCTTTCTGTATTAAAATAGGCTATTTTTTCTGAAAAATCCGAGCGAAGCGTACTATTTTTTAAAGAAGGGAATGACTTGCTGGCAACCACCGTGTACGCAGCAATTCTTAAAGAAAATCATACAAGAGCAGGCTTTGGCCCACTCTTTTTTTGAGTGCTCATAATAGATTCTCTTCCCTATGACCAAAAAAAGAGTACTCTATACGCAACGATCATTGTCACCATGCAGATTTACTTTTGCAAAAGGAGGATATTATGCAGACAACGCTAGGCTCAGTATTGGTATTGCTTGTTGATGATAGCGATGACAAAAGAACATTGGCTATGCGTCATGCCCGCAGAATAGGCTTCACGGAAATTAAAGTACTCCTTAGTGAATTCAACGATACTATAGAGACTGCTACACAACAATTCCTTGCTTTCAAGGAAACCCACTTTGGCCCTATCCTCATTATTCTCGATGGAACCTGGTCTACACGAGGGGAAATTGCAGCGAAAGAAGGCAATTTTGAAGAGATGGATTGTGTTTTATTTCTTAAGTCTTTGGCTCGGCGCTTATCGGAAGATGATTGCTCAAGAGTTACCGTTATTGTGGACTCAACATGGCCGCCTGAAGATTTTTCTATCTTTCCGAGTACTCTTATGCCGCTTCAATCAAGTGACAACTCGTTGTCAACGTTACTGAGTGTTGCTGCACAAATCATTTCCGGGTAGCCTTTGAAAGTAAAAATTATACAAGAGTAGGCTTTGGCCCACTCTTTTTTTGTCAAATTTTATGGAATAGGAGAAAAAGTTTTTCTACCTTTCCTTATTGTTTATTTTTGCTTTTCAATAATCTCCTTATACAAAGCCTCATAATCAGCCACCATCCTAGCTAAACTAAATCTTTTCTCAGCGTACTCTCTGCAATACTGCCTATCGATCTCATCAATATGCCCTACCGCCTCTACCATATCATCAGCCGTCTCACACACAAATCCTGTCTTGCCATGCTCAATTATCTCTGGCACCGAGCCTCTGTTAAAGGCTATGACTGGCGTCCCGCATGACATTGCTTCTATCATCATCATACCAAAAGGTTCTTCCCATTTTATGGGAAATAGAAGCGCTTTAAGGTTTCCGATAAAGGCCGGCACCTCTGCATATGGCATCACCCCTTTTAAATCAATGGTGCCTGGAGAGATATTCTTTTCTATTTCAGTAAAATAGTCACTATCCTCTTTAGTCTCTGTTTTTTTCTGCCCTGCAACTACCAAATGGATGTTTGCTCTTTTGGCAACCTCTATTGCTTCCAAAATTCCTTTCTCCGGGACAAGCCGCCCCATCACTGCAAACGTATCGTCAGGAGAATCGTTAAATGAAAATCGATCAGTATCCACGCCGTGGTAAATTGTTCCTCCATACTGAAGATCCGGCCTAGCCTTCCTTTGTGAGTCGCTGATAGAAACGAGATACACGTTCTTAGCTTTTTTTAACATCTCAGCCTGAAGCGGCGATAAGTACTTCTCAGTTAGTGGATTGTGGCACGTTATCACAACCGGGATATCCACAAAAGGTGCAAAAAACTGCTGCATGGTGAATTCGTGCGCGTGGATAATGTCGTAGTTGTTTTCCTTAGCTTCTTGATAAGCTGCTTCGGCAAGTGATAATACGTAGTCTCGTGTCACTTCAGGTAAGTCGTTTTGCGGAATAGTGTCTTTAATATCGACTAACGCATTAAGCCCGAGATCAAACAATGTTGCTGACGTTTCTGCCTCCTTTGAAGCAAACAAAGACACGTCATTCCCCTGTTTAACGAGGCCTTCCGTAATATAATACATGAGCACGCCCGGAGCAAATATGGTGCCCGTGATGTCATCGGTGACATGTTCTAAGTTTGTTGTGAGATGAACGATTTTCATTCAGATTCAGTTATGTTTTTTACTTCACTAAACTATAATACACGTTTTCATACGCTGATGCCATTTTTTTTGACGAGAATTTTTCTTCAACATGCTTGCGACATTCCTCTCTACTGATGGCATCTACTTTTCCCATTGCTTCCACCATTTCATCAACATTCTCAACGATATATCCGGTTTTGCCATGAGCGATGATTTCAGGAATCGCCCCTCTATTAAACGCAATGACCGGTGTACCGCAGGCCATTGCCTCAATAAGTGTAAGGCCAAACGGCTCTTCCCATTCAATAGGGCACAGCAGAGCCTTTGCGTTTTTTAAAAATGAATTTTTTGTTTTTCCGGAAACCTCGCCTATGTACGTAATTCTATCATCCAAATCCGGCTTAACCCGTTTTTCAAAAAAACTCTCCTCTGGCTTTTCGATAACGCCCGCAAGGTTAAGGTGTGCCCGCCCTTTCTTGGCAGCAGCAATCGCGCCAAGGACTCCTTTATACTCAATCACTCGCCCAAGCCACGCGAAGTAGTCGTCTGGAGTGTTACTGTATGTATACTCTTTTAGAGGGATCCCATTGTAAACTGTGTCAATATAATCGAGTGCAACAGTCGCTTTGTTTTTTTGATCGTGACTTATGGTCACTACTTTGTGATTTGGAAAATGCCTATACGCTTCTGTCCGCAGGTCCTCAGGATATCTTTTGTGGAGTAGCGTATGCACAGTGCTCACAAACGGCACGCTTACTTGCTTCGCAAAAAAAACATCAAGCGAATCTATATGAGAATGAATGATATCAAACTCCTCTTGATGCTTTAACGCCTCATGTATGTGTACGAGAGAGAACGTACAGTTGGTCCAAGGGACTCCCCTGTTTCTCAATGCCTTTGGGTATGGAGATACAAGCTTCGCACATGTAGTGGAGTCTCCGGACGCAAATAACGTCACTTCATGCCCTGCGAGGACAAGTTCTTCCGTAAGCGCGTGAACCACAAGCTCAATGCCACCATAGCCATGAGGCGGCACTGGAAGCCACGGAGGCGCGATTACAGCAATGCGAAGTGGTTTTCTATCCTTCATGTTCTAAATACCCAAGAAAGCTACAAGCGATCACAAACATAGCGTGGCTCCATACTAGTGGTTTGACTCCCACACGGCCATCACTAAACATCTGTTCAGGAATGTAATCATCCTTCATTTTGTCTATAACCCAATCAAAATAGTCTTCGGCCTTCTCAGTATCTCCCTTTTTTGCATAGTAAATAGAAAGCCAGAAATTGAGAAGCGGCCACGCGCCTGCACCTTCCCACCCTCTTCCTTCTCCATCATAATAATCCATTTCGAATCGATGCACGCCGCCCTCATGCACAATTTTCTTTTCTATTTGACTTACCGTATTTACCATTTTTGCGTTAGTCGCTTCTATCATATCAAATGGATACACCAACCCGACAAGAGACGCGTCTACATTGTAGTCGTTGATTTTCCCTTTGGTACGTAAAAAGTATTTGTGCTCTTTGTCATACGCCTTCTCCATCTGCTCTTTCATTTCTGTTGCTACATTTCTCCAGGTTTTGTGTGGAAACAAAAAATCCGCAAGCAAAAGCCCGCGGCTACACGCGGCAAGCGAGTAGGTAAACGTATTCTCATATTCCTCAAGCGTTTGCCGTTTTTCTTCTTCCCAAAGATCAACGGTGTTTATATCAAAAAAATGGCCACGCCAGTGCTCTGAGAGCCCTTCCGCTAACCGAACAATAAGATCTTTATACTCATCAGCAGTATCGTCAGTGTTTTTAACATGCTCAGCTATAGCCCAAAGAAGTGCACCATGCTGGTCCGGCTGGAAATCTTCCCCTTCGAGTCTGCCATTGGTCGCGTATCGCCTGTACAGTAGCCCCGTTTTTTCAAATTTTTCCGGACGCTCATACATCCATTTAAAAAAAGGTTTTGCAATATCAACCCCCAGCATATCAGCAGCGACACAAACGTATGCACCGTCTCGCGGCCACACGTAGTGATAATTTTTTGCACCAGGAGGATAATACGACATGTCTGTGTTGCCGGCAACAATGCCGCCATTTTCGACAGCAGCATCAATGAAAACTTTTTTGCTCGCCTCAAGAATCTTTTGAACTTTTTCTTTGTTTCCCATGTGTGTTATTTAACACGTTTTGATAGATTTCTTCATACTGGACAGCCATTCCTCTTGTAGTAAACTTTTCTTCTACCTGCTTTCTGCATGCTTCACGTGAAATATCGTCAACGTGCCCAACCGCAGCTGCCATCTCCTCTTCAGTGTCAACAATAAACCCTGTCTTCTTATCATCAACAACCTCAGGGACTGAGCCTCTGTTGAATGCAATAACGGGGGTTCCGCATGCCATCGCCTCGATCATAACCATGCCAAACGGCTCTTCCCATTGAATGGGGAACAACACCGCTTTTGCGTTTTGGAAAAACGCTACCTTCTCTTTTCCTTCGATATACCCGACATACTCGATCTGCTCTCCGTCACATTCAGGGAGCACACTCTCTAACAAATACTCGTCTGACTCACGTCCTCCAAGATTATCTCCAGCTATCTTGAGCGGCATATTGAGCTTTTTTGCAGTTTCTATCGCAATATGCGCGCCTTTCTCTCGTACAATCCGGCCCATAAACGCAAGATATTCTCCGGGTTTCTCACTAAATGTAAATTCGTCAACGTCAACACCGTTGTAGACGTTTCCAACGTAGTCAATGTCCGGGAGAGGGAGACGCTGTTTATGCGTAAGCGACACATAATTTAACGAAGGGTGGGTAGAGAATAACCACTTGTTGAAGTATTTGTTATTATTCGCAATAGTGTCGTGGATGGTCATAACCATTGTATCGTCACTGAGAAGGGATGCAATAAATATAGACAAAAACCCATGGTACGAATGAACAATTTCTATCTTCCCTGCTAAAAAGTCCTTATAGGCCTTTTCTATAAGAGCAGCTTCAAAATAATACCGTATTAACTTAAACTCACCCGGAGATGTCAGCGCAAAATCGTACGGTTTTTGCTTTTTCTCTTCAAGAACTTCCCTAACAAGGGAAAGATCCCCGCCTACAAGTGCTGCTTTTGTTTTTGTTGAGGGCGCTCCGTAAAAAGTTATCTCGTGCCCCCTATCCACTAACGCATCGGCCAGCGCAATGCCAAGGCCATAGGGCGCAAAAATTTTATTAGGAAAAAGACTTCTCTCTGTGTATAAATCGTTAACCACTATACCAATTTTCATGTGTATATGTTAATTGTAGCGCCAAAGAACATCCCAAAATAACAAAAAGGGGCTCCTGAAGAGCACTTTTATATTATATTGAACCGACACTTGCTTCCGTGTCTCTATTATTACACATGTATAGATGGAAAGCAAATGCCTTTTTTAAGGCTTTTCTGCAACTTTTTTTGGTTTTTTCCCTGGATCAACCAAGAAGTTTCTTAAATCCCGCTTTCCAATAATTAATTGATACTTAAGTCCCGCCCTATCTTTTAAATTAGCGAGTGCTGTTTTTTTCTTCCCCGCGAGATAAAATACCACTTTGACGCAAGGACGTACGGTAATACCATGGCTGCTCCGCACAACAGCAAATTCTTCAATAAGAGAATCCTCTTTTGCTAATTTTCTCTTAAGTATTTTTTTAAGTTTTACAGGGTCCTCTTCTTCTGTCTCCTCCATTAATCTATTTGTTGTCTTCACTACCTCTTTAAACCCTAACTTCTTTTCAGCAAATTGTAGATCAATGGACGTTGACTCAGCACCGGTGTCAATTTTGGCGAGCTCTTTTATTTTTTTATTTCCCGAGGCATTAAGCAGTGTCACTTCCTCGATTATACCAACCACTTCTTTACCTGAAACATCTTCTACGCGTCGTTCAATATCTCCGCCAAACAACTCTTGCCCTACACGAATACCTTTTTCGACTGTCTTAATATCAAGCCCCTTAACCCGCTCTAGACGCCTTTGCATACCCTCTAAATTAGCCGTTTGTATCTCAAGCCCCGGACGTGCGTTAAGCTCTAAAACCACTGGCCCTTGCTTTCTATCAACCACAATATCCACACCCAAAAAACCAAGCCCGGTAACGAGCTGCGATTCAACGGCAATCTTGAGGATCTCCTCCCAAAAAGGAACGACAAATCCAATAATTTCCTTTCCTGTGTCAGGATGTGTGTCTATTAATTGTCGCCGTGGGGTTTTAACAACAACAGCGGTTGCTTCACCACTTGCAATATCTACCCCAACTCCCAAGGCTCCTTGGAATAAGTTTGCTCTCCCCCCAGAACGTATCGTTGGCAGTCTAAGCATGGCCATAACTGGCACATTATTGAACACCACCACTCGAATATCAGGAACTCCTTTTCCACAAAGTGATAATAGCTCTTTATCGGCGACTACCTTTCGTTCAATAAGCGCGGTGTCGGGTTGGTTTGAGAGAGAAAATTTACCATCAATAATGTCTAAGATATGTGACTTGAGCATTTCAAATGTAAACTCATTACTATCGCTATCAAGCCACTTTCTTTTCTCAATTTTTCTTTTTTGGAATATCTCCTTCTTTTCTTTTCCTTTGAGCACTAAAATACCGCCACCGCCAAATCCTCTATTTGGTTTAATAACAAAATTCTGTGGCAGCTTATTAAAATTGAAGTTTTCAAACTCGCGGACAGAGCCAACCACGCCATAAAAAAGAGGAACTGGAATGCCATGTTTTTTTAACAACTCTTTCGTGGCGTATTTATCGTCAACAATCTGGACTTTTGATTTTAGATTATTGGGGCGAATATACTTTAAATTCCGCGCATTCATCCCCAAAATTCCCTTATAACTCATTTCTCTCCTCGTTCCTTAATGAATTTTGAGATTTCTCTGAACCGAAAGTATTCTGAAAGTCTTAAGCCCACCCATTTTCCAACAATAATATTAATAACGACGGTAAGCAAGATAACTTCTGGATACGCGATAATAAAGGTTTTAAGTGATTCCCAATTTATTAAGAAATAACAAGCAATCGATACGACAATTGTTTCAAACGAAAGACGTAATGCGTCTTTAAACCCTTTTTCAATCTGCACTTCGATGAACCGCTCAACTAGAATAACAAGGATAAGAATAGGGAAAATTGAAAGTTCAATAATACCTGTTCTTTTTGTCAGCGACCCCACTACAAAAAGGGTTAAAATTGCAAATGCTGTTACCGTCAGTACAATTGCCATACGAGGGAGGTACTGGATTTTTGTTTTTTTAAGCAAAAGTCTCAGTAGAGTTGCAACTGCCAAAAGTACTATAAAAATAAAGAGACCGTATTTTATTCCTGTTGCCACAAAGGTGAGGCTTAGTAAAGACGGGATATAAATACCCAGCATTTTGACACCTAAAACCTGTCTAACAAAAGCAATAATTGTTGCAATAACCGGGAGTAGAAGAAGCAATGTTACATTCTCTGTTGAAACACCATTATTAATCAGGAAATTAATCGTATACGACAAAAAGTTTGTAATCCCCAATTTTTCAACTGCTCGTTCGGAGTGAATGCCTATTTGCACGTTCTCTACACCGGTCCTATACACCTCGCTCACGACATTTTCTGAGACCCGAGCATCAATAACTGCTTCGAGTGCTGCAGGCTTGGTGAGTATAATAAGCTCCGGGCCAAGAACATCAAACGTCGATTGCGCTATTCGCGCCACAGTTGAAAGGTTTTTGTCGGTAATAACAACAATACCCTTTCTGGAAAAATCGATTCCTGGGCTATCCTCTGTTTGTACACCAAAAGAAGAAAGAACATTAAGCCCAATGTTAGCCGACGACGTCCAGGAAATAATGATATCAGCCTTTTTTACATCTTCATTCGCTTCTATAAGACCTTTAAGCAACGACTCCTCCACAACAGATTCCGTGCCTGAACGTACATTCGTTACTGTGGTAAGAAGCACATTTTGCCTTTCCGCATAACTACTCAACGCGACAATCTTTTCTTGATCAACTTCTTTGTCTGCAAGAAGAACAATCAAATCCTCATACACGGCGACAATTAACTCATCAGTTTTTTGTTTATCTCCATTTTTTACAGTAAGTGTGACGTGATAGTACCCAGGTTTATCATACACATGTAACACATCTACACCCTCTGCCTCGGAGGTATCTCCAAAGTCCCACAAGTACTGTGTTTCTTTTTCTGAATCAACAACAGACTTTGACGCATCAAAAACAATTTTTCTTGAAACAGCAACACTTTTATCCTCTCCAGCAATAGCTTGGAGTTCAGTTGCTGTGTTTTGTGCTTCTTCTTGTGTATCTTCTTCTAGAAAAACAGTATCCTCTATTTGCTCTTCTTCAGCTAAACAGTTAAAAACAAGGGGGCTAAAAAAAATAAACCACACAATAAAAAACAGGCCAATACTACGTGTGATTCTTTCTTTAACCATATTCTTCTTCTTATTCTAACCTCATACTCTGTAAGTGACAAATACTTGTTGCGAGAGCATCCGAAGCATCGTCTGGTTTTGGTATATCCTTTAACCGCACCGTTATTGCCACCATTTTTTGCACTTGTTCTTTTGGTGCTCGCCCATCCCCTGTTAGTGCTTGCTTAATTTGGAGAGGCGTATATTCACTAATAGGAAGTACCTTTCTTTGACAAGTACAGAGTAACACACCTCGTGCTTCTGATACAGCTATTAATGTTTTCTCATTCTTAAAATAAAACAGCTGTTCGATTGCCACTGCATCTGGCTTTACTCGCTCTATTATTTTTTCAAGATCCTCGCATATACTCATAAGTCTCGATGGAATCGGCAGTGTTTTTTCTGTAGTAATACACCCATAGTCAACGGCAGTAAGGCCAGCAGTATCTTTTCTCACCACGCCATACCCCACGCGCGCCAGGCCAGGGTCTAACCCAAGTACAATCATTTCCCACGTTTTCTTATTTTTTTAATTTACATCAAGTGGCATAACCACATAGCGAAACAGAGTGTCCTGTTTTTGTTTTGGTGTAATAAGAGCAGCGCCCCCTTCTTCAGAAAAAGACATATTCACCTGAGGAGTATCAATAACTGAAAGTCCATCAAGCAAATACTGCACGTTAAAAGAAATGGAAAGATCTGTGCCTGTAATATCTTCAAGCTCAACGCGAGATACATTGCTCCCTACGCTTGATGCCTCAGCAGAAATATCCATTCTCTTTTTTTTCTTATCCAAGGTAACTTGCACCTCATTTGTATCGCTTTTTGAAAAAAGACTGGATGTTTTTAGAGAATTAATAAACCGTTGCCTGTCGATCACTACTGAAGCTTTATAATCCTCAGGGATAACTGCCTGGTATTCAGGATATTTTCCGTTTACAAGTTTTGAGACAAGCTCTGTTCTTCCGCCAGAGAAGGACTCATGTGGTATTGTGCATTGAATCTGTCCATCGTCAATTTTGAACACTATTTCCTCTTCCACTTTTGGGAGAATACGTACTATTTCTTGAGCCGTTCTCCCGGGAATAATACACGTTATCTCTTCTGCCTTTTTACTGAGAGGCACTGTCACTTCAGCAAGACGGTGCCCATCTGTTGCAACAAAGCATATGCCTCTCTTAGAAAATACACCATAAATCCCTGCGAGTTCTGGCCGTGACTCATCACGAGAGGCAGCATAAATAATTTGTGAAAGCGCGTGTTTAACTTCATCTCCCCTTACGTACACCGTGTTAGCTTTCTCAATTTCTGGGATAAGAGGAAAATCATCTGCCGTGGATCCTTGGATCGAAGTAGAAAAATCATCCGACTCAACAATAAGAGCATCTTCCTTTGTTGTGAGAGTCACTTTTTTAAGCGGCATTGTGGCGATATAGTCGTATAGTATTTTTGCAGGAACAGCGCATCTACCTTCCTCTTTTACTACACCACTCACGTAGGAGGTGATGCCAATTTCCAAATTTGTCGTTAGTAGTTTTAGCTGCTTCTCCCTTGCTTCAAAAAGTATGTGTGACAAAATAGGCAAAGAGGCCTTATTGTCTATCCCCCGCATATTTATTGCTAACGCATGCTGCAAGTTTTCCTTCGTGCACTCAAATGTCATTAATGTATATAAGTATATATTAAATATAGTAATAATACATAAGCCTGTGGAAACTGGTGGATAACTTTTTTCTTTCCTTGTTCAAGCCGTATTCGCCAGAAGGTCTGTGTGGATAGTGGTAGGGATAATAGGTGAGGGAAAAGTGGAGAAAAAAAGAAGTGAAACAAGAGAGGCAAAAAATAGTGGATAACATGAGAGAAATTCAGAGCTTATACACAAGGAATCCACTAGCAATTAGTGTACCTGAGAATATAGTTTTTGTCTGATGATATCAATTTCTTGTCTGAGATTTTCATCTTCTTCTAGGGCACGTGATACTTTCTCGTACGCATGCATAGCAGTGGTGTGGTCACGACCACCAAGCTCTTGTCCTATTGTAGGGTAGCTTGTTTTAGATTCCTCTCTCATGAGGAACATGGCGATTTGTCTAGGCCATGCAATTTCCTTTTTGCGATTTTTTGCTATGAGTTGGTCTGCTGAAAGACTATAGAAGGTTGAAACGATTTCAAGAATTTGTTTGGGTGACATATGCTCCGTCTGCGGCTTAGTAATAGTCGCGGCGAGCACTGATTTCGTCGTGTCAATCGTGGGAACAATATTGCTTAATTGACAATGTGCGATTAAGCGACTCAAGGCTCCCTCAAGCTCTCTGATATTGTTTTGGATGTGTTCTGCGATGTATGTAAGTATGTCGTTAGAAAATTCCACGCCTCTTTCTTTGCATTTACATTCAAGAATTGCTTTTCTAGTCTCTTGGTTAGGGATTCCTACATCTGCGACCATCCCACCCTCAAAACGTGAGAGAAGGCGGTCTTCAAGAGCGTTGATTGCTTTAGGGGGTCTATCTGAAGTGAGAATAATTTGTTTGTTGTTGTGGTAAAGTTCGTTAAAGGTATGGAAGAATTGTTCTTGAGTTCCTTCTTTGCCACTTATAAATTGGATGTCATCTACGATGAGGATATCTGCAGAGCGATAGGTGTTCTTAAAAGATGAAGGGGTTGTTGTTTTTCCTTTACCACTTCGTATGTACTCGATAAAATCGTTGGTAAATTTTTCACTGGTTACATACACTACATTCGCATTTGGGGTTTTTTCACGAAGTTGATTTCCGACCGCTTGTACGAGATGTGTTTTTCCAAGCCCTACACCTCCATAAATAAAGAGTGGGTTATAAATTGACCCTGGTGTTTGTGCAACGGCAGCTGCAGCAGCACGAGCGAGTTCGTTTGAGGAACCGACAATAAATGCATTGAAAGTATATTTTGGGTTAAGCCCTTTACTTTCTTCAGGTTGCACGGATTGAGTGAAGGGGGCGGTTAGTGATTCTTTTTGTGGCAACGCAGAAGGAGTACTCTCTTGTTTTTTGAAGTGAATATTCAGCTCGTAACTAATTTTTCTAATGCGTGCATTAGTCACATTTTGTAGAGCAGTTGAAATATTTTTGTGGTACTTATTTTGCAGCCATTCTTTAATAAACCCACTCGGGACACCTATAGTGAATTCACCATCAGTGCAGTAAAGAATGCAGGTATTTTTAAACCACGTTGTAAAATTTGCTTTGCTGAGTGTTAGTTCAAGCTCGGCGAGGGTCGCACGCCATATTTCTTCATTTGTCATACGTTACTTGGCATTACTCGTTTTAGTTGATGCTATAGTATAACATCAATAGTTACTGCTGTCTTTAATAAGCGAAGTGTACAGTGTTGTGGAAAAGATGTGGATAGTGGTGGATAAGTTGAGGATTACTTTTCTATGGAAGGCTTAATAGGGCGCTTTTTGCCGACGATTTCCTCAAATTCATCTTTTTCTATCGTTTCTTTATCAATAAGTTCGTCTGCAAGTGTGGTAAGCGTTTCTTGGTTCTTTCTCAGGATCGCCTCCGCGTCACTGTACGCTTTTTTTACGAGCGACCTAATCTCAACATCTATCTCTGCCGCTGTTTTTTCACTATAGTTCCGTTGCTCGCCTATTTCTTTACCAAGGAAGATAAGCTCTTCTTTATCACCAAACGTCATTGGGCCGAGGTTCTCATTCATACCGTATTCAGTAACAAGGCGTCTAGCAAGACCAGTAGCACTTCTTAAATCGGAAGAAGCACCGGTTGTTGTTTCGTTAAAGACTACCTTTTCTGCAGCAAGCCCCGCGAGCATAACAGAAAGCTCTTCTTCAAACTCTTGTTTTGTATGAAAGTGTTTGTCAGCTTCTGGTGTTTTTAATGTAAACCCTGCTGCTTGCCCTCTTGAAACAATTGATATTTTTTGAACGGGGTCGGTATGTGGTTGCTCGTGTGCAACAAGGGCATGCCCCGCTTCATGAAACGCTGCAATCTTTTTTTCTTTTTTTGAAAGGAGAAAACTTTTTCTCTCGGGACCAAGCATTACTTTCTCTATTGCATCAAAACAATTTTTAAGGGAGATAGATTTTTTATCATCTCGGGCTGCGAGAATAGCTGCTTCATTAAGGAGGTTTTTAAGGTCTGCGCCGCTAAAACCTGGTGTTCGTTGCGCGAGCTTCTTAAAATCAACTTCTTTTGCAAGCGGCTTACCTTTTGCATGGATTTTAAGAATGCTGATACGGTCTTTAATATCAGGAAAACCAATAGTAACCCGTCTATCAAAACGGCCTGGACGTAGCAGCGCTGGGTCTAATACATCCGGGCGGTTGGTTGCCGCAATAAGAATGACATGAGTATCTTGTTCGAACCCGTCCATCTCTGTCAGTATTTGATTGAGTGTTTGCTCGCGTTCATCATGGCTTCCTCCAAGGCCTGCACCCCGCTGTCTGCCAACAGCATCTATCTCATCAATAAACAGTATCGCTGGCGCAGACTTTTTTGCCTTGTTAAATAAATCCCTTACGCGCGAAGCACCAACACCAACAAACATTTCAACGAACTCTGAGCCGGCAATATGAAAGAACGGTACGTCGGCTTGCCCTGCGACTGCACGGGCGAGGAGCGTTTTTCCTGTTCCTGGAGGACCGACGAGAAGAACACCTTTAGGAATTTCTGCACCTAATTCTTTAAACTTCTTGGGGTGTTTTAAGAATTCAACTACTTCATTGAGTTCCTCTTTTGCCTCCTCAATGCCGGCGATGTCCTTAAAAGTAACTTTATTTTTTGCGTTTGGGTCAACTTTTTTTGCGGGGCTCTTCCCAAACATCATCGCCTTGGAATTTCCCTTTTGTATTGTCTTTGTTGCGTAAAAGATGATGACAAAGAGGATAACGACGGGTATTGCGAACGGAAGCAGCGTCGCTGCCCAGTAGCCTAACCCTGATCTTCCTTCGATAGTTATCTCAACTTCATTGAACTTTTCTTGGTTAACGCCTAAGTTTACGAGCGTTTCAGTGACGGAGGAGTCCTCTTCCTTTTTTGTTTTAAACGTTTCGTCAGCGTCTTTGAGCTTTACAACCATTTCATCATTTTTAACCTCTAGTTTTTCAACTTTACCCTCATTAATGTTAGTGACAAGGGCGTTAAGGGTTGTTTCTTGTGGTGGGTTTTGGTCAACACGGAAAAGAGCAAACATCACCACTACTGCAGTTATGAGTAAGAAAAACGTTACTATGCTTTTTGTCGTTTTATCCATGGTGTAAGAAATGATAGCTCATTAAAAACTTAGCCTGATTCTATCATGCTTTTTTATGATACGCAATCCCTGAGGCAATAAAATGGTTTGTGCATTTTTTGAACGTCCTAGCGTTTTTTGTGCAGCGAGAAGATGTGTAGCCCCAATATCCGTCAAATCTTTTTTGAGTAATTGTATCGCAAGCCTCAAAACATGGAGCTGAAGGGCGGGGTGCAGTTTTTTCCATTTACCATATGCAAGCTCAATTGCATGAGGAGAAATACGTGTCTGAACATTGGTTAACGATGCGTGTGCTTGTGTTTGGAGATAATCGTAATCAAGCGCAATGTGTTTGGAGGCAGTCTCAAGCGTTTTTACAATATTAGGATTGATACTCTCTTTAATACGAGGGAGGAGGTCATTTCTTATTTTGTTTCGAGTATACATAGATTTTTGGTTAGTCTTGTCGGTAGCGAAAGGGATATTTTGTGTATTGAGGTGGTCTATAATCTCCTGCTTTTTTAAAAAGAGGAGCGGACGAACAATCGCGTCTCTCTTTGGTGCAATACTACTAAGCCCTTTAAGCCCGCTTCCTCTAAAGAGGAAGAGCAAGAAGGTTTCAACGAGATCGTCTGCGGTGTGTCCTAGCGCGATGCTTTTAGCATCTGTTTTTTTCTGTACCTCTTTAAAGAAGGCAAACCGCAACGATCTCAGTGACGCCTCGTCCTTTTTTTTTACGGATGCGTGGCTTACAAAGCAAGGAGCGCTACATTTTTTTGCAAGTTCTCTCACCAGTGCTTCGTCATCATCTGCTTCTTCCCTTAGCCCGTAGTTAACGTGCGCAAAAACAAGAGAAAGATCAAGCGGTTTTGCTAGCTCATAGAGTACACTGCCCAGCATAACAGAATCAGGCCCACCCGAGATCCCGCAGACAACTGTTTCTCCGGAAGAAATGAGCTCATTTGTATTAATATAGTGTAATACTTTTTTTCTCATGTGCTCATATAGCCGTTAGATACGTACTCTGGATATTCTTTTTTGTTTTTGTTCCTGCGGCCGGGGTACACCGCTAGGTAGTCTTTTTTTCTTCTTTCTCTTCCTTCTCTTTGCTTTTCTTGGCTTTTGGCTTATCTCCTTCCGAGTCTTTTTTGTCCTTTTCGCTGTCATCTTCAGTTTCCTTGTCTTTTTTTTCTGCTAACACTTTCAAGCTTAAGCCAAGGCGATGGTCTTTTGGTTCAATAGAAAGAATTTTAAACGTTTTTTTGTCACCGTTTGAGAGAAAATCAGCAACATTTTCTACTTTCTTGGATGATATTTCTGAAATATGGACGAGGCCGTGGATATCGTCGTCAAGTTGAACAAACGCTCCATAAGGTGTTGTTTTGATTACAACGCCGTCAACGAGCTGGCCGATTTTATACTTCTTTTCTATGTTACTCCACGGATCATTTCTGAGTTGCTTTAAGCTTAACGTGATTTTGGTGTCATCAATACCAATAACTTTTGCTTCTATTTTTTCACCAACCTTAACAATGTCGGCGGGATTATCGATTCTTTGCCACGCAAGCTCAGAAATATGGATGAGTCCTTCAAGGCCGCTAAACTTAATAAACGCGCCAAAATCTACCACGCCGCTTATCTCGCCCTTAACGGTGTCACCAACTTTGAGGTCGCCAATTTTTTCCTTTTGCTTCTCAAATTCGGCTTTCTTCTCTGAAACAATGAGCTTTTCTTCTTTTTGCTCTGTGGTTATCACTTGGACATTTATCTTGTCTCCAACAAAACTTTTAAGTTTCTCGAAGATCTTAGATTGGTCACCACCTTCTACACGTGGGTAATGTTCAGAGGAGAGTTGTGACACGGGGAGGAAGGCCTGAATACCGTTTATACGTGTCAAAAGTCCGCCACGGTTTGCTTCTTTAACCGTAACTTCAAAGACTTCAGCACTCTCTAATTTTTCTTGGAGGTCGGTCCACGCTTGCTCTCTGCTTGCCTGTCTAAATGAAAGCTCGATGTTGCCGTTTTCATTTTCCATCTCCAGCAGGGTCGCGATTACTACATCCTCTGGTTTTAAGTTGGTGTATGAATCAAGGGCTTCCCAGAGTTCTCTTCCACGGATAACGCCAATACCTAAGGGCCCGAGGTCTAAATAGACTGAGTGTTTTGTTGCTTCAAGAACGGTGCCCTCAATATTGTCTCCTGGGCGCGGAACGTGCAACTCGTCGATGGCTTCATTGAGCGCTGTGTTTTGTTGCTGATCGGTTTGATCAGTCACTGCTTTGTTAGTCATAGTACTTAATGTATTACCATGCTGCTTGGTTAATTAATAAATGCGCAAAATGCGTCTTAAAAGCAGCATGCGAGCGTGCCAGACTCATGTATTATTTGGCTTAGGTAGTATACGTTGTTTGAAAGGTCTGTGCAATACTTCTTTTGGCGGCTTTACAAGAGGATATAGCATGGTATAGTTGTATGTTATTTGGGGTGGAAACACAGGAGGAAGTGATGGAAAAACGGATCCTCCGCTACATATTGGTAGCGGGTAGTATGCTTATGGTGCCGACCCAAGCACAAGCAGCACTCAAAAGTGGGGAGGCAGTTTTTGCTGTGCATGGCAAACATACAGTAGTTAAGACACGATTTTTCTCTCTTGCGCTACGGGGGTCAGGCGCAACATTTTATAATCCAAACGAGAAAAAACATTTTATTTTTGGCTATCTTGGTCTTGCGGGAACGTTTCTTTTTGAAAGGGATAGCTCACTTACTCTTCACGTGCTTGGTGGGCCGGTTGAAGGACATGGTAGTCCAGGGCATCTCTTTTCTGTTTGGGCACATTTGTCTTTATTCAAAAGGGTGAGCATCTTTAGTGAAATCGATTTGTATTTTACCGGTCAGGCTCCTATTGTGTACTCAGTACATGATGTAGATGTTGTAGTATGGAAGTGTCTTACACTTGGAGCTGAACTAGAGACATTCGGGTCTGCCGTTTCACTTGGCCCATTGGTTCAAATCAACTTTGGTCCACTTGTGGTTGGCTATGCGCATCTATTTAGTGTGCAGCAGAACCCAGTTACGCATCGGTCGCGCTTCTATGTCAAAGTCTTTTTTGGAAAGTGACGATTATTACTTTTAGCAGCGCGTGAGCTTCTAGTTTGTGCGCTTTTTTGTTGCAACGAAAATGTGTTCCTAAAGTTTCCTCTTGTCTTAGAAACGTGTCTTTGCTACCATTGAACTATATTTTCCAACATAAGTGTCAACTATGCACATCACTTGGTACGGTGACAGTAGCTTTGTTTTCCAGTGCAAAGAAGCGACTGTTGTATTCAATCCTCCCTCTGAAAAAGAACAGAAGAAGCCGCTCAAAAAACAGGGCGATATTGTTATGACAAGCTTTGATACTCAGTCACAGCTTTTTGATCCAAAAACGATTAAGGAAAACCCTTTTGTTATTGATTCTCCTGGTGAATATGAAGTAAAAAGCGTTATGATTGAGGGGTTTTCCACGAAGCTTCAAAAAGAGCAAGAGGAAGCATATGTTAATATTGTATATCGATTTAAGGCTGAAGGTATTCGTGTTTGTCATCTTGGCTATCTTGACGGTGCATTAAGTGAAGACAACCTTGATCATATTGGCATTGTTGATGTACTACTCTTACCGATTGGGGGCAATAATACGGTACAAGCGGCAAAAGCAGTGACGATTATGAATGCGATTGAGCCGAGCATTGTTATTCCTATGCAGCATTCGGATAAAAAAGATGACACGTATCTTGATGCCTTTTGTGATGAGATTGGGGAGAAGAGAGAGAAGGGACTTGATAAAATTATCGTGAAGAAGAAGACTCTGCCGCATGAGGGCACGAATCTTATGTTTCTTGCAGCACATGTATAAGTAGAGTTCACTGATAGTTCCCATGAAGGAAGCAGATAAAAAGAAGTATCTTATTGTATCTGTAGCGGTAGGGATGGTAGTTGTTTTTGTGTTATGGGTTTTTGTTTTTTTCCCGGCATCACGTCGGAGAGTAGACAAAACCTCAACCCAGTCTACTGCAGATCTTTTTTCGTCTATCGGAGACTCGGACGACGACGAAAGCTCAAAAGAGCAAGAAGCGGTTACAACCATTGAGGAAGAGCCCATCAGCGCTCCTCTACCAGAGCCAGCAGCAGAAAACAAAGAAGAGGGAGTAGAAGAAGAAATCCCCAGACTTCCTATGAAAGAAGAAATCCATGAGCCTTTGGAAGGAGAAGCTAGTGACAATGGAGGTGCTGAGGATGTGCAGCAGGAGACCTCGCCAAGCGAAAAAGACGATAAGCCTGATAATTAAATACTATGCCAGACAATACTAAAAACGAAATTGGATACATCAAACCCCGTCCGATAGTAGATGAGATGAAGACAGCGTACTTGGATTATGCCATGAGCGTTATTGTGTCGCGCGCACTCCCTGACGTACGTGATGGATTAAAACCAGTGCATAGGCGCATTTTGTACGCTATGTGGACACTCGGGCTTAAGAGTGGTTCACGGTTTAGAAAGTCAGCAACAGTTGTTGGTGAAGTTCTTGGTAAATATCATCCTCATGGAGATATCGCCGTGTATGACGCGCTTGCTCGTATGGCTCAAGATTTCTCAATGCGGTATCCTCTGATAAACGGACAAGGTAACTTTGGTTCTATTGACGGTGATTCGCCAGCTGCGATGCGTTACACAGAAGCAAAGCTTGAAAAAATTAGTGATGAGTTGCTTTTTGATATTGAAAAAGAAACAGTTTCTTTTGTTGACAATTACGATAGAAGTCAACAGGAGCCATCAGTGCTTCCCGCAAAGCTTCCTAATTTGCTTCTAAATGGTACCGTCGGCATTGCTGTCGGTATGGCGACAAACGTTCCTCCGCACAATCTCACAGAGCTTATCAATGGAGTCGCGCACATTATTGATAATCCTGATTGTGCATTAGAAGACTTGGTTAAGCTCATCCCAGGCCCTGATTTCCCGACCGGCGGCATGATTTTTGACCGCAAAGAAGTGACCAAAGCGTATGCTACTGGAAAAGGAAGCATTGTTATGCGTGCAAAAACGGATATCGTGGAGGAGGACAATGAGCAGTATCGTATCGTGGTGACGGAGCTCCCCTACCAGGTGAACAAAGCGACCCTTATTGAAAAAATTGCATTTCTTGTCCGGGACAAGAAAATAGAACATATTAAGGACATTCGGGACGAGTCGGACAAAGATGGTATTAGGGTTGTTATTGAGCTTAAAAAAGAAGCGGCGCCTCAAAAAGTGCTTAACAGCCTCTTTAAGCTTACGCAGCTTCAAGATAAGTTCCATGTGAACTTGATTGCGCTTGTCGATGGTATCCAGCCGCAGCTTTTGAATTTAAAGGCGATTTTAGAGTACTACATAAAACATAGGCAGGACGTTGTTACTAAACGTACGCAGTTTGAGCTCGACAAAGCTAAGGCCCGAGCACATATTTTAGAGGGGTTAAAAAAGGCGCTTGATCACATTAATGCTATTATTGAGCTTATAAAAAAGTCAAAAGACAGAGATACTGCGCATAAGAATTTAAAAGAAACGTACTCATTCACTGATTTGCAGGCAGAGGCTATTTTAAATATGCGTCTTTCTCAGCTTGCCGCGCTTGAGCGAAAAAGAATAGAAGATGAACTCAAAGAAAAGAGAGCATTAATAAAAGAACTCGAGGCGATTTTGGCTGATCCAAAAAGAGTGCTTGGCATTATTAAAGAGGAGCTTAAAGAAATTAAGGAGCAATACGGTGACGAGAGGCGCACCAAAGTCTTTGTTAGATCTGTGAGTGATTTTAGGGAAGAAGACTTGGTTGTTGAGGAGGACTTGGTCGTAACTATTACTGAAGGCGGGTATGTTAAGAGTTTACCTACAGCGACATATAGATCGCAAGGACGTGGGGGCAGAGGTGTTTCTGGCATGACTACTAAAGATGAGGATATTATTACCTCAGCGTACTCGTGCTCTTCTCTCTCTGACATTTTGTTTTTTACGAGTGCAGGGCGTGTGTTTAAGCTTAAGGCGTACGAGATTCCAAAGTCACTACGTCGTCAGGCGAAAGGAAAGTCACTGGTTAACTTCTTACAACTTACGTCTGATGAGCGAGTAACAGCGGTACTCCCTATTGGTGAAAAAGAAAAAGCGTCATATCTTGCGATGGCAACCAAGAGAGGGCTTGTTAAAAAGGTTGAGCTTGCTGCGTTTGATACTGTGCGGCGGTCAGGGCTTATCGCAATCAAGATTAAAAAGGGCGATGAACTCATGTGGGTTCATCCAACCGGAGGTGCAGACGATATTATGCTTGTGACTGCTCGTGGGCAATCAATTCGTTTTAATGAAAAAGATATTCGGGCGATGGGGCGTGTGGCATCAGGCGTACGAGGCATACGTCTTAAGGGCTCGGACTTGGTGATTGGCATGGTAGTTGTACGGAAAGATGAAAGCAAAAATAGGACACTTATGATTGTTACCAGACATGGGTTTGCCAAACAAACACCACTCAAGGCGTACAAAGTTCAAAGCAGAGGTGGTAGCGGTATTCGTACTGCAAAGATTACGGCCAAAAATGGTTCTATCGTTGGTGCACGCATGGTAACACCGGAAAATGAAGAAGTTATTATCGTTTCCCAAAAAGGGATTATTATCCGCATAAACGTGACTACCATAAGTGTGCATGGACGGGCAACGCAGGGAGTGCGGGCAATGAAGCTCCAGGCGTCTGATGCGGTAGCATCGGTTGTTCTTATGTAGAGAGTATAGTGTTGACTAAATATATAAAAATTCCCTCAGAGCTGGGGGAATTTTTTTTGTTATTTTGCAGTGGATGTCTTTTTTGTGCCATGATTTCCAGCTTCATTGTTTTTTCTAAATAGTACACTTCGTTCTGATTTTTCAGAAAAAATAGCCTATTTAGAAAAAACAATGAGGTCGGAAATCGTTAATAGCGTTAGCTATGATCTTTTGGATTTACACTTGGGCGTTTCTGGGGTGACAAATGAATAATATAGATCTATAGTAGTGTCATTATTGAATGAGCATTCCGTCTCCAAAACTATAAAACCGATAACCATGATTGATTGCCTCGTTGTACGCGTGGAGCATTTTTTCTCTCGATGTGAGTGCTGAAACCAACATAAGCAGCGTTGATTTTGGGAGGTGAAAGTTAGTAATAAGACCATCTAACGCCTTAAACGTGTACGGTGGGTAGATGAAGATTGAGGTCTCTCCTGCTAGATGAGGCTTCTTTTGTGAAAAAACAGTTTCGAGTACACGAGCGCTGGTGGTACCGACTGCAATGATACGTCGCCCCTCTTTTTTTGCTTTCTTGATAGTGCTTAGGGTTTTAGTATCGATTGAGTACCATTCTGAGTGCATTACATGCTTTGTAATGTTCTTTTCACTAACCGGTTCAAATGTACCAAGACCGACATGGAGCGTTACATAGCACGTTGTGACTCCACCCTTTTTGAGCTTTTTGAGCAGTCTCTTGGTAAAGTGCAACCCTGCTGTAGGGGCGGCTGCCGAGCCTTTTTTTGATACATCAGCGTAGATGGTTTGATATTGTGATTTTTTCTTCAGTTTTTCTGTAATGTATGGCGGTGTGGGTATGGCGCCGATTCGCTCGATCTCTTGCCATACTTTTTTACGTGATGCTAAAAATTCAATCACTCTTTTTTTCCCACCGGCACAGATTTTTATGACTTTTGCTTGGAGGGTTTTTGAAAAAACAACAGTAGTACCCACAGGAATGCCCGGACGAGCGAGGCATTCCCACTGAGAACCTTGTATGTTCTTAAGGAGCAGTACTTCTGCTTTGCCACCGGTTTTTTTCTTTTTCCCGTAGAGACGTGCAGGGAAAACGGCAGAATTATTAAAAATGAGGACATCTCCCTTTTGTAAAAAAGAATCTAAATGCAAAAAAGAGCTATGTGTTATAGCTCCTGTTCTCTTATCTAAGACCAAAAGTTTAGAGCTGTCTCGGGGAGACGCTGGTCTTTGGGCAATGCAGTTTTTGAGAAGGTGGTAGTTGAAGTCGTTTAGAGAAAGCATTGTATATGGTTGGTGGATAGCCTAGTTCTCACTTTCTTGCATATAGTCGATCACAATGGTAATAATCTTTTGGACTGTTTCATTACAAGACTTAAAACTTATTTCATCAAGAACTGTGGCACCATTTTTTCGAATCAAGTCGCTAATTAAAGCATGGATAAAAGACTGGGTTGTAGAGTCAATGCCCTCAAAATCTATAACAACTTTTTGTCCTTTTTTAAGCGCAGGTACTATCTTTTTTAATCTGATTTCTCTTGCAATGTCCTTGTTTTCAGCAAATGAACCAACCTGTTTAGATAGCTTTATGTGGATCATATGAATTTTGGTTTTTTATATTTTGCTTTTTTTCTTTCCTTGATAGCTCCTTTATACGTTTGGCTAATTAAGTCAAGAAGCATAGAGAATTCTTGAGTAGTGTCTAGTGAAATATCAATTCCTACAACAGTTCCCTGCCAGAAAGGAAGTGTTTTTTTACTAGAACATCTATCTTTGAATGGGTCGGCATGCAGTTGGATACGTTCACCCTTTCTTTTTAATAGTTTGAACATGGCTTCCCCACTGTAAAGCATGAAAAAGTCACGATTGACAGTGGCAATTGATTTGATAAAGAAAAGTCCGGCTCCTGCGTTAAATTCGGTGCCTCCTTCTTTCCTGGTTGTTCCCGTAATGCCTGGAATCAACGCTAACCTAATGGCTTCAAGATCGTTTTTAGGGGAATGTGACTTATTCATTGATTGCCAAATACCTATTCCTGTGTCGGCGATACCAATTCTTATTGTATTGTTTTTTGAATGATACTGGGCTGAGACAATAGCACCAAATTTTGATAACGAGTGCTCTAAGACATTGCGGACTAGTTCACTCATAATATATCTAAGGGGTTCTGCATGTTTTGGTTTAAGGTGGAGCAGCGGAGTCATTTCATCAATGAAGTTTGTTAGCTCTTTTGAGGTTTTAATTTGAGTGAGCGGAATAAATCGTCCTGCTGATTCATGTTTGTTTATTGTAATGCCCGAGGTTACTCCTAAAAATTTGAATAAGCCCATCCTTTCTAGGTAGTGTTTAGATGTTGCGGTAAGTTTTTCACATTTGATTTGTGATGGTTCCAGCATAATGCCGAGGGAGGCGATCATTGACAGAACAACGGGATGAACAGAAATCCATTTCTTATTTGCGGTAATAATAAGATGGCTTGAATCCTTCGGATTGAAGTTCTTTAAAAAAGGGTCAATATTGCCTAAAAAGGCACTGTTTGGGATATGAATTTTCATTGATTATGTCAAAAAAACTGAATACACGTAGTGTACCAGGAATTACTATAAAATGTCAAGTTACCGGGAATCCCGGTAAAATATTATTACGGTTAATTCCCGGGAAATCGTGTATATTGTTTCTATCTAAAACTAAAGGTTAGAGCTTTCTTAGGGACTGCGGGTGTTCTAGTAATGAAAAGAAGGAAAACCTTTATATTGGCTACTGTTTCAACACTTTTTTTCTAAGCCTGATAGATTTAGGAGTGATTTCTAGCAACTCATCGTCAGCCATAATTTCTAAGCCGCGCTCTAGTGTAAGGTCCAGCGGAGGTGTCAAAGTTAACGCATCGTCTGACCCAGATGCACGCATATTAGTGAGCTGCTTTCCTTTGGTCGGATTGACTGCCATATCTGTTCCCTTACTGACGTTTCCAATAACCATGCCTTCATACACTTCCGTGGTTGGTCCAATATACAGAGTTCCGCGGTCTTGCAAATTATATAGGGCATAGCCAAGTGCTTTACCTTTTACCATTGAAATCATGGAACCAACTTCGCGGCGCTTAATGTCGCCTACATGTGGCCTAAACCCAATAACACGTGAAGACATAATGCCTTCTCCTCGGGTATCGGTCATAAATTCTGAGCGAAGGCCAAGAAGTCCTCGTGTTGGAATCTCAAATACGAGCCGAGCGCCAGCAGCATGCGTTTTCATTTCCATCATAGTGCCTTTGCGCTTAGCAATTTTTTCGATAACGACGCCAGAAAGAGATTCTGGTACATCAATAATGAGCTCCTCAAACGGCTCAAGAGTTTTTCCTTCTTTTTCTTTTAAAATCACGTGTGGTTGAGAGACTTGTATCTCATATCCCTCGCGGCGCATGTTTTCAAGCAAGATAGCAATGTGCATTTCCCCACGCCCATGAACGGTGTATTGGTCAGCTTGGGAAAAATCGATCTTAATCCCTACATTTACTTCCAATTCTTTTTCTAAACGTTCTTTAAGTTGGGAATTTGTTACGAACGTTCCCTCGCGGCCAGAAAAGGGAGAATTGTTTACCATGAATCCCAAAGAAATAGTTGGTTCATCGACTGCGATGTGCGGTAACAGATCGGCTGACTCATCTGTAGCCATGGTATCACCAATGCAGACGTCAGGAAATCCTGCCACAACGATAATGTCGCCCGCTGTAGAGCTCTCAACTTTTTTTCTGGTAAACCCCTCAAAGGTGAAGAGATCAGTTACTGTTCCTTTTTGCGTTGTCCCATCGACTCGTTTTATAAAAAGGCGGTCTTTTTCTTTCACTGTTCCTTCATAGATTCGAGCGATTGCTAGACGGCCAAGGTAGTTGTCGTAATCCAGATTAAAGGATTGCATGCGGAGTGGCTTGTCCACTTCTGCTGGTGCCGGAGCAACATTTTCTATTATCGCATCAAGGAGGGGTACCATATCCTTTGAATCCTGATCTAATTCTTTTTTGGCGATGCCTTCTTTCCCGATGGTATACATTGTTTGAAAGTTTAGCTGATCGTCATTTGCGCCAAGATCCATGAACAGTTCAAGCACTTCTTCAACGACTTCTTTAGTTCTCGCAGCAGGTTTGTCGATTTTATTGATAACAACAAGAGGATTTAGGCCAATTTCTAATGATTTTTTTAAAACAAATTTTGTCTGTGGCATGGGGCCTTCCTGCGCGTCAACTACTAACAGTACGGAATCGATTGACCGTAAAACACGTTCTACTTCTGAGCCAAAGTCTACATGCCCCGGGGTGTCAACAATGTTAATCTTTGTACCATTGTAAAACATGGACGCATTTTTTGCATAAATAGTAATACCACGCTCTTTTTCCAGCGCGTTGCTGTCCATGCTGACGGACTCATTAGTTGTTGCTCCTGTCTGGCGCATCAGGGCGTCAGTAATGGTTGTTTTCCCGTGATCAACGTGGGCAATAATAGCAATGTTTCTGATTTCCATGGAATTTTTAAATTTAATAAAATGAAACGGTATTTTTTTGCGGATTATCCTCGGTGGTATGCTCTGCCTCTGTTACCTTTAGATGAACGACCTCGGTATGGAGCGCGGTTTCTACCCCGGTCCTGACGTTGTTCTTGGGGAGGTCTTTTCCTTTGCGGGGGAAGTTCTGGCAAGGATAGCACTGGAAGTGATTTTCTGATCAGGTGTTCGATCTTTTGCACATCGTGCTTTTGAGAGGAGGTAACAAAAGAAATGGCTTTCCCTGAGCGCCCTGCCCTCCCTGTTCTTCCAATACGATGAACATAATCCTCTGAATTATCGGGGAGGTCAAAGTTAAGCACTATTGAGATGTCTTTTACGTCAATGCCGCGAGCGGCAATATCTGTTGCGACCAAGACACGATATTTCCCGTGTATAAATCCATCAAGCGCTGCTTTTCTTTGTGCTTGAGAGCGGTTGGAATGAATCTCTGTTGCTGAATGACCCATATCACGAATATCGCGGGCAATACGTTTTGCCCCATATTTTGTTCGTGAAAAAAGGAGCATTTTGTCGTTTTTATACTGTTGCAGTAGAGAATCGAGCAAACGCATCTTATTATCTTTTGTAACGACAAACACTTCTTGCTCAACGTTTTCAGCAGACGTTCCTTGTGGAGCAATCTCTATTCTAAGCGGCATTTTCATAAATGTGCTCGCAAGCGTTGAAATCGATTTCGGCATAGTTGCAGAAAAGAGCATTGTTTGTCGGTCTTTAGGCACGGATTGCAAAATTCTTTTTATTTGCGGTAAAAAACCGACGTCAAGCATGCGGTCTGCCTCGTCGAGAGTAATGCTTTTTACTTGATCTAACGTGTATGCCCCTTGGTTCATGAGGTCAACTAAGCGACCTGGAGTGGCAATAACAATATGGGGGCTTTGTTTTAGAGCTCTTGATTGTTTGTGTTGAGAAGCTCCTCCAATGACTACTACGGTGCGCAGTCCTATCGGAGTGCCGATGTCTCTTAAGGCCTCGTCTACTTGAAGCGCAAGTTCGCGGGTGGGCACGACGATCAACCCTTGTCCTTTGTAAAAAGCAATACGTTGAATCATGGGGATGCCAAAAGCCAGGGTTTTTCCTGTTCCTGTTTGTGCAATACCAACAACGTCCTTTCCCTGCAAAGCACCGGGAATAATCTGATGTTGAATTGGTGTGGGGATATCGAACCCTTTTTTCTCGAGGATAGTTAGAAGGTTTTTCCCTATTCCAAGATCTCTAAAGCGACCGGTATCAAGTTCTTTTTTTGTCATACATTGTCCTATAAAAAATGTGTAACCCATGTTTCTCTAGGTCACACAAAAATGCAAGAAAGAGTTGAGCTACTTTTAAGTTAATCTATTGCAGAAATATAGTATATCAGCAAGGACATGTTTTGTCAAGTGTCTTTGGTTTTTTTGGTGTATTTTTCATACTATTCGAATACATTTTCTACTTTGCAACGTTGTTAATTTCAAAGCAAATCCTCTCTAGCACATTTTTCACATCCATTACACTGTTTAATGTTTTTTTCTCGAAGACTTACTATTTTCGCGATGGCTAGCATTCATACCAAGGATATTCATAGTATTGTCGTTATGCACTGATCTTATTATAGTACTCCTCAACCTCTTCCATAAGCAGGAGTTGTGCTTTTCTCCTTTGATTTTTTAAGCGTAACGTGAATACTTCAAAGAAGGATTCCAATTGACTTTGTTCTAGAACGTCTGGAAAGGTTGTTTCTGTTCCCTTTTCCTTTTTGTGCGTTCTTTTCCGGCTTTTCATGCGGTTTGTAGCATGGAGAGTAGAGGTAACCGCAGTGTCTTTTGATTGAGTAAGGGTGTCAGCAGCAGTTTTTAACGCATTGTCTTGCTTTGAAAATAATGTAGCCATTTTATCCTTATCTTTTGATTCAGTAGTAATGTTTTTTATAGGGACTCCAAGAGCAAAAAGATCTACGAAGCGTACAAAATCAGAAAGATCTTTAGTGGTTACTCTATAGGGAGATTTTTCGGAGCGTAGAAAATTAAAAATTTCTGACAAACTGTTAAATGCACTTCCTCCTGAGAAGTTGCCTATAAAATAAGCAAGTGTTTCTCCGGTTACATGAGAGATCTTGTCAGCTGTTTTTTTTCTTTTGTCTGGGTAGTACTGGATGTCGTGTACTATTTCATGAACCAGTGTACTCGTTGAGAGAAGGAGACTACCATTTTTTATAAACTGCTTAGTTTGAGAAGATAAGGTTGGTGAAGCACTTTCTATTTTTACAGTTCTATTTTTTTTGAGTAAGTCCCAGCGACGTCAGGGCTGAGCCCCTTTGTATCAAACTTTATGGTAACGTTTGGATGGCCTTCTTGGTTTTCAAGGTGTTCTTTAAAAAGGTCAATTTCTAACTCATCATAGTAGTCAAAGAAGGATGTTTTTTTTCTAGCTTTTTCTTTCCAGGACTGGACTAGCTGTTCAGTTTGCTCTTTAGGAAGCTCACTAAATATTTCACTCATTACCTTAGGATCGTAATCCTCAAATTCTTCAGCAAGCATTTCTTTGTCAAGCAACTCTCTTTCATATGCGTGGTCGAGCAGTCTTTCCACAGTAGAGTAAAGCAGTGCTTCGGAGTATTCTTTTTTAAGCTGATTTAGTTTTAAAGAATTACTAGTATCTGTGTCGGAGCTCGTGCTTTCTTGGGTTCGTGAGCGATCTGTATCCTCGATTATTTTTTGTTTTAGCTGAACTAGGCCCTCAATATTTTCCTCTAAAATTAAAGGTTGTTCAAAAGTGGTAGCTAATTGTTGGATCTCAAAATCTAAGGCCGCATATTCCTTTGTAATACTGGATTCCAGCGAAGGCTGTTTCTCAAACGTGGATTGTCGTGCTTCCTTATTAGGATTAAAGCTGGTTTCTGGGCTGTGCATTGCCAGATTAAATTACTTTTCTAAGAAAGGAAGTTTAAGATGTTCATACGCTCGTGGCGTTGCCATTCTCCCCTTTGTCGTCCGCTCTAAAAAGCCAAGTTGCAGCAAATAGGGCTCGTAGACATCGGCGATGGTTTCCTCTTCTTCTGAAGTTGCATGGGCGAGTGTGGAAAGACCTACGGGGCCTCCGGAGAATTTCTCTATGAGCGTCTTTAGGAGCCGTCTGTCGGTTTCATCAAGCCCAAGAGTATCTATTTCGAGGAGACCAAGTGCCTTATTAGCAATGTCGTTAGTAATGATGCCTTCGCCATGAACTTCAGCGTAATCTCGTACACGTTTTACGAGCCTGTTCGCAATACGTGGGGTTTTTCTTGACCGCTCGGCAATCTTTTTTGCGGCACTCTCTTTAATAGGAATGTCGAGTAATGTACATGAACGGGTAATAATCTTTGTAATATCTTCATTGGTATAAAAATCCAAACGGTACACATGGCCAAAGCGTGTTCTTAAGGGGGCAGAAATGAGGCCGGCCCTGGTTGTTGCACCAATGAGGGTAAATTTTGGAAGATCAAGGCGCATGGAGTTTGCCGAAGGGCCTTTGCCTAAAATAATATCGAGCTTATAATCCTCCATGGCTGCGTACAAGGTTTCTTCAATCGTTGTGTTCAATCGATGGATTTCATCAATAAATAAGACATCCTTGTCATTTAGATTGGTAAGCAGAGCAGCCAAATCCCCCGCTCGGCTAATAGCAGGCCCCGCGGTTGTTTTAATGGTTGCACTTTGTTTGCGAGCGATGATATTGGCGAGACTCGTTTTCCCGATTCCCGGTGATCCATACAAAAGAACATGCTCAAGCGAGTCATCTCTTTTGCTTGCAGCTTCGAGACAGATAGAGAGGTTTTCTTTTACTTTTTTTTGTCCAATAAAATCATCAAAGGTCTTTGGACGTAAGCTTTGTTCGGCCGTGTCCTCTTTTTGAGTATCTCTTACAATACTTTCAGTTTTCTCTAATTTGTCTTTACTGCTTTCAATCATGACTCTTTTTTACCGATTTACTATTCATATAGTATACCATCTTTTCCCTTAAAGTAGGCATATTATTTATGTATACAGGGATTTTTACAAGAAACGCTTGACATGGCTCTGTTTTTTTGTTAAGATGATCAGTCACCGTAAATAAGCGTACTTTTTAACGCAAAGCTCTTTCCTTCTGTAGACACCTCGGGAAATTTTCTGAAGGACGTCTGGAGGCGGTCTCTTACGAGATTCGCTTCTAATGTTCCTGCAGATGGTTTTCTTGTCTACAGAAGAAAGGGGCTTTTTTTAATGATAGGAATCAGGGCTTTTATAAAAACTGTAGAATGTTTTTTTGCGCTCAGTTCCATCAGGCATGGTAACAACTTGTGTCCACTTCGCTCGGAGTGACCCAGGACCTGCCCAGCCGTGATCCCAATAGTCTGGTCCTTCAAATCGTACTTCCCTGCCATCTTTTTTACCATAGAATTTAAATCTGAGAGTGTTTCCTTCCATCTCTCCTTGGATGAGAATGTAGTTTTCTGTGTCATTAAAAAATCTAAAATCAGGGCTTGGGTTGTAAATGGTGGCATCAGTGCCATAGGGTTTGTAGTATTCAACGGGATACGAGTGCCACTGGCGCACGGTTATTTCAAGACCACTGTTCATAGCACCTCTAAACATAGTGGTGCCGACTTGGCATAGCCCTCCGCCATATTCTTTGATGGTTTCTCCGGGCTTAATAACGAGTTCTGGTAAATATCCTGTTTCCGGGCCGACTTCGCCTAGATATTCAAGCAAGGAATAGGTATCTCCCGGTTTTACCAAAACACCATTGAGTTTGTTCATGCCAGTATTAATGTTGTGGCGCCTTGCAGATGATGAGCCGGCAAAGTTAGACTCGCCGGTTGCGATGAGTTCGGTAATGCCAAGGTCATCAATGGTGTCAGCAGTGACATCAGCGCCAATTATTTTAAGATGAAGTGGAATGTTTCTGAGCGTGCTTCTATTTTCCATGGCGGCATGTTCAATGTACGCGATGTTCGTTTTATGAAGGAGTTCCTTGCCTTTTGTACTTTCCTCGAGCAACTCGAGTGAATTATCTTCCTTAATGGTAAAGCGTGCGTTCCTTGGTTTTTCGGTAACGTCTGGTGCGATAGTATCTTCCATAAATGTGTGCAATGCATTGGTGTCAAGATGTGCGGTGCTTACGGTGTTTGTATAGGGCAGTGATTCACCAAGTGATGTACGAATAAAATTATCAATATCAAAATTATCAGATTCAAGATAGTCGGTTTTTGAAAGAGACGCGGTTTCACTTTTTTCGTTAAAGGTTACTGCATCCTTCAGGAAGCGCTCCGGGAGCTCCCACGTTTTTTCATTCATTCGTAACGTAAGCGGTTTAGAGGAGAGCGTTAAAGCTTCGCTTCGGGCATGCATGAGTTCATTTTGTGCGATTTTTGGGTGAGCCTTTGCGTATGGTACTGACACGTGGTCAGGACCAAGCATTTGAACGGCACTTGTTAGTCGTGAAAGCAGAGCTTTTTGATGAACACTCGTCCCGGGCTGGCCTTCAGTATAGTGTAGCGTGTCATCAGACAGTGACACGCGAGCCTCTTCGTGTGGTGTACCCCAATCAATAAGCTTATTGTGCACATACGTGTTAAACACAGCAGGGGCAACTGAGTATGCAAGCGGTACGTCTGTTCCCTGAATCGTTATTTCTGTTATACGGAGAGCATCGGTTATGAGCGAGCCTGATCTTCCGTCTTTATACGCGTCAACAATTGTTTTTTTTGGGTCGAGAGAAAAACCAAGCTGCTCGATTGCGACAGCATCTTCATGTTCATGGAAGGTAAGCGAAAAAGATGAACGGAACTGAGTTTCTTTCTCTTTGAGCAGCGCATACGCTTCATCGGGTGTTTTCCCGGAAACGTCTATGTCGGCAATGGTTGTACGCGGGAAGAATACACCTTCGTATGAAAGGGTGACGGTAACGTAAAGAACAGCAATAGCAAAAACGACAATACACACGAATGCTCCTATTCCAAGAAGTATTCGTGAAAGGAGAGTTAGTATTGTGCGAATGACTGTCATGAGTATTTTTTTTGACTCTAACCGTTTAAAAGCTCCTCGAGCATTGCACGTGCAAGCGATTCTCGTTCATTTTGTGGGAGGGTATCAATGGATACCTTTTTTTGTGTGTCTGGAGCGGATTTCTTTGGATGCTCAGGCACTAATTCTTTGTTTTCTGAAAGGGACAACATAATAGTGCTGCCAAGCGTATACTCTTTGGGAACTGATTTTCGGGGCCAAAAAATTTCTTGACCAAAGGGAGTAATAAGTACCGCTTTATCTTTTTCGAATCTATCAAGGATTGTTGAGAGAGAATAGCCCATCGTTTCGTAGTTTAAGACGTTAGACTATAGCACGTGCATTATTTTTGTAAAGGATCTAAGCCGTAAGAGATAATGCATTAATGACATCATTACATTGTACCGTATGCGGTGAAGTGGTACAAGAAATTTTAAACTCGGTAAAAATGGACGACAGTATTTAGGAATTCTAAAGTAGCTCTAAATTATTCTTAGAGCTACTGGCAGATACAAGGATAAGGAAATAACTAATTCTTTTCTTTTTCCGACGATACCAGATTGGCGATAGTCTTTTTAATGTCTCCAAATGAAATCTCTTGCTCAGTTTTTTTATTGAAGCTTTCAAAGGATCTTAGAATCTCAAGTGGCAATGCAAAGATAACGGTATTTGATTGGTCAGAGGAGAGATCGTTTAATGACTGCAGTGTTCTTAAATGCAGGGCTCCCGCGGTACTCGAAAGCGTTTTTGCAGCACTCGCCATGTTTTCTGCAGCTTGCACTTCACCTTCAGCTTTAATAATAACCGCTCTTCTTTCTCGCTCAGCTTCTGCTTGCTTTGCGATGGTTCGCTTCATGTCTTCCGGAATAATAACATCTTTTAACTCGACGTTTAGTACTTTAATGCCCCATGGGTCTGAGGCTGCATCAACAATCCCTTTAATTTTGTTTGAGATTTTATCTCGCTCGCCCAAAAGGTCATCGAGCGATACTTCACCGACAATATTACGCATGGTTGTTTGCGCAAGCTGTGAGACAGCGTACATGAAGTTTTCTACTTCTAATACAGACTTCTCCGCCGAGATCACCTTGTAGTAAATGACCGCATTTATTTTAACAGAGATGTTGTCTTTTGTTACTGACTCTTGAAGCGGCACATCAACGGCTTTTGTTCGCATATCAATACGTCTCATTGACTGGAAGATAGGAATAACCAGTCGCCATCCCGGCTCAGCAGTTTTTGAGTACTTGCCGAGGGTAAACTTCACGCCACGCTGGTATTGGTTTATTTGCCGAATACTGATGAGAAGAAGGAGAATAATACCCGGGGCAATAAAAACCAATGCGCCCATAAAAAGGCCGATAATGATATCCATAGTAGTGTTCGTTTACGAAAAAATATTCTTACATCTTAAAGTATAACAAAAAAGGGCAGGAAACGCTAGTTTTACTTATATGTAGCAATAATTAGTTGTTGCCGTAATAGTTTTCGATAACAGCAACACTGACGCCGTTTCGAAGCGTAGGGTTATTAAAAGCGAAAAAGTTAGGCCATGTTCTCCATTTTCCAGAAGGCTCAAAAGCTAAGATCTGTGGACCGTTTGCACCGATTGGAGAGATAAGAATTTCATCTTTTCCATCAAGATCTATATCTCCGACAGTATTTTTAAAGTCGCCTTTTACATTTTTATTAGAATATGCCCACCAGGAATTCTTAGCGATACCAAGCACATCAAATACTCTAACATGCGAAGTGCCATTATTGGGTGTAGTATAAATTCTGTCTTGAATTCCAGTAGCAGACAAACCATTGGTAACGCCTGGTCCATATGCAGCAAAAGAATTTTCGAGAGTGCCATCTACAGTGTAAATAAACACAGTGGGTTCTGATGGTCCGTGGTGTGGTGTGATAAGCAGCCTTGGCGATTGATCACCGTAACGATAGGTTCCAACAGAACACCCCACGGTGCCAAAATCTGCGGTGAATTCTGAAAAAAGATTCCAGGTATCAACATTGCGAGCATTGGTATAGATACGAACAGTTGGTTTTTTGTTGCCGGTCAGGCAGGTTGCTACATCATCTTCAAAGCCATCTTGGTCAAAATCACCGACAGTCATACTAAGGCCATCTCTAATAGATGAGTCAAAAACAAACATCTGTCCAAAGAAAATCATTTCACCATTTTCTCGAAGCCCAAAGATTCTCGCTTGAGGGCCTCCATTTTTTTGTGCAAAGACGAGAAACTGGTCTTTAATATGATTATTATTGGCATCAATTGCGACTACGCCTGTACCACCAAGATATGCATCGGGAAAGAGATTACCTAGTTCTTCCCCTTCGGCTTCTCCATGGCGTGAGTATGCTTGGAGCTTTGAGCGTTCACCTGGCCCTGACGTAGTTAGTATTCTTGGGTTTTTAGTGAGGGGTATAGGAGGTGTGGGGGGAGTAACCGGGACAACAGGGTCGTCGGGATTTTTAGGGGTTGGATCGTTTGGGTCGTTTGGGAGCAATGGATACAATGCCTCATACCAATTTTCAGCAATCACGGCGTATCCTTCTGTGTTGGGATGTACTCCATCATCGGTCATAAGAGTAGTCTTTGCTTGCCCCGTGTGTGTATCGTAAAAATCATCCCAATTCGAAGTGAAATATCGATCATAATGAACACAATTTGCGGCCAAGCGACTGTTGTATTCTTGAATAACTAAAGAACCGCCGGTTCCAAAGAGGTTATTTGGAGGGAACGCGGACAGAATAATTTGTGGGGAAGATCCATCGGGATTTTGATGCAGCTTTATATAGTCTATTGTCGCCTGAACTTCATTGACCGTTTGAGTCAACACCTCGTCAATATTTGACAAGTCCGGATTTATTTCTTGAGCAAGATCATTTCCGCCAACCATAAGTAATACATAGTTTGGATTTTCTTCAAGGCGGTTATTATCAATTAAATCGGTAAGAACTTGATCAGCACGATACCCGTTTACACCATGGTTAGACATGACATAAGTGTAGTACTCTGATGTCGTCGCAAGCATACCAGAGAGTTGTGCTGGGTATGTATAAGCAGTTTCCCCGTAGGGGTATCCATACGTAATACTATCTCCGAGCGTCAAAATAGTTTTTGTTTCTTTGGCATATGAAACGCATGGCTCAAAGCACCAGATTGATACGATTAAGATAAACACAGAAATGAGCAATTTCTTCATTGTTTTTCTATTAGTTTTGTTACTACTTTTTCTTATTCTTTTTGAATGTAAATGCTCCTTTACTGTCAACATCAACAGTGATGGTGTCTTGTTCCATAAATGTCCCCTCAAGAATGCTTGTTGAAAGAGGGTTTTCAATTCTTTTTTGAATCACTCTTCGCAGTGGACGTGCGCCGTATGTAGGATCGTATCCTTCATGAGCAAGGGCATCTTTGGCCTTTAAGGTAACATCGAGTTCGATATTTTGTCCCGCAAGGAGCTCGTTTAACCGCTCAAGCATTAAGTCGACAATTTTTCTTACCTGTTTTTCATCAAGCGCATGGAAGAAAATTATCTCGTCGATTCGATTGATAAATTCGGGTCTGAACGTTTTTTTGAGCTCATTCATAAGATCTTCTTTGAGGCTCTCAATAGCTTCTTTGCCGCTTTTCTTCTGGTGGTCCTTTTTTAAATCCTCAAACCCAAGCTTGCCCTCAGTCGCTTGAGTGATAAGGCTTGAGCCAAGGTTTGATGTGGCAATAATAACGGTGTTTTTGAAATCGACGGTTCTCCCTTTTGCGTCAGTGAGTCTCCCATCTTCTAAAATTTGTAAAAGAATGTTAAAGACATCAGGGTGCGCTTTTTCAATTTCATCGAGCAAGATGACACTGTACGGTTTTCTTCGTACCTTTTCTGTGAGCTGACCACCTTCTTCATGCCCCACGTATCCCGGAGGAGAGCCAACCAAACGGGAAACGGCATGTCGTTCCATGTATTCTGACATGTCTATGCGGACCATTGCTTCCTCGTCACCAAACAGGAGATATGCAAGCGCTTTGGTAAGCTCCGTTTTGCCAACGCCAGTTGGACCAAGAAAAATAAACGAGCCAATGGGACGTTTTGGATCTTTAAGGCCAGCTCTTCCCCGACGAATCGCTTCACTAATTGCGGAAATAGCATCCTCTTGCCCAATCACTTTTTCTTGCAGCTGCTTTTCAAGAGCAAGTAGCTTCTTTGTTTCCTCTTCAGAGAGATCTTTAACGGGGATACCTGTCCATTTTGAAAGCACTTCCTCTATATCTAAAGCTGATACCGATGATTTCTTTGTTCCTTTTTCTTTTTGCCAGGTTTCCTCAAGCTTCTTTTTTTCTTCGGTGGCTGTCTTTTGGTCTTTTTTAAGAAGCAGTACTTTGCGCTTATTTTTTGCCTTGTCTGCCGCTTCAATCTCTTTTTTTATACGCGTGATTTCTTTTTGTAGCTCTTTGAGTTTATCGGGCGTGGTAATGGATTGAAGGCGCACTTTTGCCGCTGCTTCATCAATTAAATCAATGGCTTTGTCAGGAAGAAATCGATCTTGAATATATCTATCAGAAAGATGGGTTGCTGCCATAATTGCTTCTGTCGTAATTTTGACTTTGTGGTGTGCCTCGTATTTGTCTCGTAAGCCTTTTAGAATTTCTATCGTAACATCAACATTTGGCTCACCGACAAGGATTGGTTGAAATCGTCTCTCAAGTGCTGCATCTTTCTCAATATGCTTTTTATACTCGTTTAGCGTTGTGGCGCCAACCGTTTGTAAATCGCCTCGGGCGAGAGCAGGTTTTAAAATATTTGATGCATCTATGGAGCCTTCTGATGCACCCGCACCGACAATAGTATGGAGCTCATCAATAAAGAGAATTATTTCTTTATTATTATCTTTAATTTCTTTAACGACTTTCTTGAGGCGTTTTTCAAACTCACCTCTAAACTTTGTACCGGCGAGCATACTGGCAAGATCAAGGGAAGCCACGCGTTTTCCTTTGAGGTTTTCTGGACTATTCCCTGACTCTATTTTTTGAGCAAGCCCCTCGGCAATGGCTGTTTTGCCAACACCTGGCTCACCAATAAGTACCGGGTTATTTTTTGTGCGTCTTGAGAGGACATGAATGACGCGGGTTATCTCGTCGCTTCTTCCAATAACGGGGTCGAGCTTGCCTTCTGCAGCTTGCTTGGAGAGATCAAGAGAGTATGAGTCCAAGGTGGGCGTTTTTGACTGAACCTTTTTTTCAGAGGCGTCTTTTTTAGTTCCAATTGACTTGGTAATAGCTTGGAGTGCTTTGTCGTAATCCACGTTGTACTTCTTTAGCGTTTGATACGCCATGCCTTCACCTTCCTTAAGGAGGCCAAGAAGGAGGTGCTCTGACCCTACATAATTTAGTCCCATTTCACGAGCAATATAAAACGAAAGCTCCAGTGCCTTTTTTGCTCGCGGAGAGAGATCTAGTTGCTGTTTTTGTTCTGTTCCCTCTACCGTGTTTTCTTCGATGTATTTTTTAAGATCATCGGCGTTTATGCCAATTTTTTCAAGAATCTTAACACCCATCTCTTCTTCTTCACAAAGCCCTACCAGCAAATGTTCTGTGTCTATGCTTGACGAGTTAACGCTTTGCGCAAACGCGGCTGCTTCTTCAAGAACCTTTTTTGCTCGTTCAGAAAAGTAGTCAATGATGTTTACGCGATCAGGTTCACGTTTGTGCATGGGTGTTTGGCTTCTCGCAAAAGGAGTGCCGGAAAAGAAATCATCAAAAAACGTGGAGCCAAATGGAGATGATTGCATGAGGTTTCTTTCCTCAGCACAGGCATGACAGAGGTTGTAAGTATGCACACGTCCATTTTTTGTTTGTCTGAATTTAAGGGTCGCTGGGCGTGAATTACACGCGTTGCATAGAAGAGCCATGGTTTTTATTTTAAGAAATTATATGCTGGTTAGCACTCTCATACTTAGAGTGCTAATTTGTAGTGTACGTCTCAAAAGATCACTTTGTCAAATCTATACGTATTCTATCATTTTGTCGTATTTCTCTCTAGAGGTCTTAGCGTTACCCACACGCTTCCCTATTTGACAGAGGGTGCTGTACGCGTTACACTTTTTTGATAGCATTAATGCAAAATTGTATGGATCCTAACCTCAAAGAAAAAGCAAAAAAGCTGCTTCAAAGCAGTAAGAACATTCTGTTAGTCACTCGGATGCATCCTCAGGATGATTCTATTGGCAGTCTTTTAGCGTTAGGGTTAGTGTTTGAAAAGCTTGGTAAGGAAATCTCTTTGGTATGCCACGGCCCTTTTACGTCATCTTTATCATTTCTGCCAAATCATGATCAGATTGGTACAGCACTTCAAGACAAGAATAATTTTATCATTACGCTTGATACCACTCAGGCAAAGGTGTCTCAATTTTCGTATGACTTTGATAATGATGGCAACAAGCTCAATATTTATATCACGCCCGAGGATGGTACATACGATTCATCTCACGTTGAGACACAAATTAAAGCGCGGTATGACTTGATTGTAGTGGTAGATGTTCGTGACCTTGAGGATTTGGGACCACTCTATACTGAAAACACGAAACTCTTTTTTGAAACACCGATTGTCAATATTGATAACGACCATGCAAATACGCAGTTTGGCGAGGTAAACTGGGTTAACCCCAAAGCGGCTACAACCTCTGAAGTTGCCTTTGAGTTTATTTCAAGTATTGGCGAGGATCTGATAAACGAAAACAGTGCAACGAGCTTGCTTGCTGGAATTATTGCAGAGACAAAAAGTTTTCAGCGACCTGATACAACCTCACAGGCTTTTAACGTTGCAGCACGCTTGATTCAGGCTGGAGCAGATCAGCAACAGATCATTCATAATATGTTTAAAAACAAATCCTTAAATACGCTCAGACTCTGGGGACGAGCGTTGATGAACGTTGCATTTATTCCGGAAGAAAAGATAATTGTTACCTCTGTGACCCAGGATGATTTTGATAAGACGGATACCAGCAATGAAGATGTGTTGGGGCTTGAGGAAGAGCTCCTGGAAAATGTTGGTAATGCTGATGTAGTAGTGATATGCGTAGAGAACAAAGAAGGCACTGATGCCTTTATAAAGCCAATTTCCGATATGAACATGCATCGTCTAAACCAGGAACTTAGAGGCGTTCTTTTGCATGATCGAATCAAGGTTGAAAGGAAAGGTGTGGATATTGAGGAGGCTAAAAAGGAAATAATGGCATCTTTGCGTACATTTATGGGGAAAACTGATAGAACTTGAATTTAGTTACTATCTGCTATACAATACCTCATAGTTTGACGACGGGTGCACAAAAACAGCGCTCATAATAAAACTATGACATCAGAGTAAAAAAGAAGGAGTTTGTTATAAGAGGCATCACTCTTTTTTTTGTAGGCTAAAAACTAATTAACGAAAAGCATAATCTAAATTCATGCAACAAAATCCCTTTGAGAATGTGCGGAAAGTTCTTCATGGTGTGTGTGAAAAAATGGATGTGGATAAAAATGTTGAGACAATTCTAGCTCGGCCCGAGCGTATTGTTGAGGTAGCAGTGCCTGTTCGTAAGGATTCAGGCGACGTTGTTTTGTATACGGGGTATCGTGTGCAGCATAACAATTATAGAGGTGTCTACAAGGGTGGAATTAGATTTCATCAAAACGTGAATTTGGATGAGGTTAAAGCACTCGCTTTCTGGATGACCATGAAGTGTGCCGTGGTAGACATACCTCTTGGTGGGGCGAAGGGTGGTGTTACTGTTGACGTTACTACTCTTTCTGAGGGTGAACTTGAGCGGCTTAGCCGCGGGTATGCTCGACTTATCGCCGATGTTGTTGGTCCACAGATTGACGTACCTGCTCCTGATGTAAACACGACTCCCCAAATTATGGATTGGTTTTTGGATGAATATAACAAGACAAAGGGCGTGAATGAACCAGGAGTGATTACCGGAAAATCACTTGAGAGCGGTGGTTCTGAGGGACGAGAAAAAGCAACCGCTCAAGGCGCCTTTTTTGTACTGGAAGAGGCAATAAATCAGATGGATATTGAGAGAGGAACAGTAGTGATCCAAGGGTTTGGTAACGTTGGTTCATTTGCAGCAAAGATTTTTGATGAGGCTGGATATACTATTGTTGCGGTATCAGATGCTCAAGGTGGTGTGTATAACAAAGAAGGCTTGGACATTAAGACACTTTTTGAAAAAAGTACGGGCGGTGTTATTGCCAGGGGCAGCGTTGACGCGGAAGAAATATCAAATCAAGATTTGCTCGAACTTGAGTGTGACGTACTGGTGCCTGCGGCAATTGAAAATCAAATTACTGAGGAAAATGCTTCACAGATTAAAGCTAAAATTGTCTTGGAAGCAGCAAATGGCCCGACGACTCCAGATGCAGACAAGGTATTGGTTGAACGAGGCATTCCGGTCATTCCTGATATTTTGGCAAATGCCGGTGGTGTAACGGTGAGTTACTTCGAGTGGCAACAAAATCTAAATGATGAAAAGTGGAGTGAGGAAGATGTAGATGCCAAACTCGCCGATATTATCAAGCCAGCCTTTGCTTCCGTATGGGAGATAAGTGAGGATAAGGTTGATTTGAGATCAGCGGCGTACATGGTTGCTATTGAAAAGCTTGCGAAAGCGATTGAAGAGAAGATATAGTACGTAGTCTTTGATGAAATCCTTGCTTAAGGAAAACTCCGGCGGGGTTTTTGTTTGTCATGAAAATCTAGCCGCGGTATACTGTACGTATCATTAACAACACGTATGACAAAAAAAGTTGGACTTACTCCTGAAGAGCGTGAAGAAGAACTTCAAAAAAAACTTGAGGATATTTCACATCGAGAAAAAGAGCGTGAGGCGTATGCTATTGCTGGTGTAGTAGGACTTCCTTATATTGATCTAGAGAAGTTTCCTGTTTCTCAGCGAGCAGTTACCATCATTCCTCACGAACTTGCAACCCAGACCGGTGCAGTAGTGTTTAAAAAAGATGAAAATAATGTAGTACGCGTAGGGCTTTATATTCCTGAGGATGAAGAGATTGTAAAGGGCATTATTGCCTATCTTGAAGATCAAGGATTCACACCAAAGTTCTATGTGATCTCAGAGACGAGTTTTAAAAAAGTGCTTCGTGCATACAAGCGGGTTCTTGTTTCGTCAAAAAAGACCGGTGAGGTTAGTGTAAGTGAGGAAGGGCTTTTAGAAGCACAAAAAGAGGTTGAGTCATTGACCATGCTCGAAGATAAATTAAAAGACGTCCCGGTTACCCGGGTGCTTGAAGTTATTCTTGCGGGAGCGCTTTCCGGTGAGGCAAGTGACATTCATCTTGAACCGGAGGAGTCGGATATTGCTTTAAGATATCGTATTGATGGCGTACTTAAGGAAGTTGCCAAGCTTTCGACAGAGGCATATAAAAATATTATTTCTCGCATTAAACTTGAGGCGGGACTCAAGATCAATATTACCGATAAGCCGCAGGATGGTAGGATCAGTATTCGTATTAAGGGGCGTGAGATTGATATACGTGTTTCTGTCCTTCCGACAGCTTATGGCGAGACTGTGGTGATGCGTTTGTTGGGTGTAGGGACAATATCACTTAAAATTGATGATTTGGGCGTGCGTGAGAAGGCAAAGAAAATACTTCTTGAACAAATTAAAAAACCAAACGGTATGGTTTTGGTTACGGGACCTACGGGAAGTGGTAAAACAACAACGCTGTATGCCTGTATTAATCAAATCAATAGCCCCGACAAAAAGATTATTACGCTTGAAAATCCCATTGAGTATCATCTTGAGGGCATCTCACAGACACAGATTAATCCCGGGAAAGGACTTACCTTTGCGACTGGGCTTAAATCGGTGTTAAGACAAGATCCTGATATTATCATGGTTGGAGAGATTCGGGACTTTGAAACAGCCGATATCGCGTCGCAGGCAGCACTGACGGGGCATATGGTGTTTTCTACGTTGCATACTAATGATTCATCGGGAGTAATTCCCCGTCTCATTGACTTGGGTCTGAGGCCTTTTACCATTGCCCCGGCGCTAACCGCGGCTATTGCCCAACGTTTGGTAAGAAAACTATGTCCGGAGTGCAAAGAAAAATACTCTCCGACTGATGAGGAAATGACGTACTTAACGGAGAAGCTCGGGAAACATATGCCAAAAGATAAAACAGAAGCAGTTTTTTATCAGTCTAAAGGGTGTACGAAGTGTATAGATACTGGCTACAAAGGACGTATTGGCGTGTTTGAACTCTTTGAGGTTGACCATAGTGTGGAGCAGCTTATAAACGATAGGGCGTCTTCACTTGAGATCCATGATACGGTGGTGAAGGAACAAGATATGATAACGATGCTTCAAGATGGATTGCTTAGAGTAATGGAGGGAGTTACCTCCTTTGATGAAGTGAGGCGAGTCCTTGACTAAGTAGCAAAAAATCTCTTAACGGAGGGCATAAAGAGATTTTTTTGTGCATTATTTTGGGCAGAACCGAGAGAAAGAGGGATTGACAGGACGAGTGTATTTGTTACTATCCTTAGGATTGTAAATGTATACTTGAACGGAGGGACGAAGTTGATTATAAACCAATTTCAGATGCGAGAACTACTTGTAGAGCTGAACTTTCTTTTTGCTGAATGGGAAAGAATTATTGAAAGGGAGCTTAAATCAGTTAATAAAAGGAGATATGGCAGCATAGTCATGATCTTGCCGAGTTTAGACTTTACGTTCCATGCAAAAAAATTTGAATTGCTTATTTGCATACAACAAGCATGTGGAAGAGTGCAGGAAGGTATTAATGAACTGATACTAAGTTATGGATTGCAACCAGATAGCTTTGATGCAAGAAGTATTCCAGACAAGCTTCCCAAGCAACTTCTTTCAAAGGCTTTTCCAGGTGGTATGCTCTCTTTTGGCTACTTACTTTGGAAATGTGATCCAGAGCATAGGAAAGTTATTGCAAGAACGTTGCTGAGAGTTAAAGAAATTTCACTTATTTAGTAAATAGAGAAACAGTATTATTCCCCGAGGAGCTTTTCCAGCTCTTCTTTTTTTTGTTTAAAATCCTCAAGTTTTTGTTGCTCACGTTCTACTACTTCTTTCGGGGCGTTTTTTACGAATTGCTTGTTTGCGAGTTTTTTTTCGAGACTTTTTATGTAGGCAGCTATGCTTTCAAGTTCTTTTGTATATTTTTCTTTATTCTCGTCTATATCGGCTTGTTTGCGTTTTTTTTCAATTTCTTGTTTTACGCTGCTTGCTCGTTTAATCAATACTTTCATTTCTTTATTCTCGCTATCCATTTTGTCTTCCAGAGATTTAAAGTGTTTATCTGAAAGTTGCTCTACCATGAGCGGATTTTTTTGATCAAACTCGTTCCAGATTTTTTCTGTGACAAAAGGTGTATAAGGGTGTAAGAGCTTCAAAAGCCAATATAAAACGTATCCAAGCACGTGATTGTGGTAGTCGACGTTTTCTGATTTTTTACACATTTCAATGTACCAGTCAGCAAGAGAATGCCAAGTAAAGGTATATAGTGTTTCACCTGCTTGTCCAAAATTGTATTCTTTGAGCGAGTTTTCATAATTACTATACAGACCGGAAAGTTCAGAGAGTATCCATGGTCCAAAGTTGTCGGGGTTGTCTGTTTTGTCAGGAGCTTTTTCAAGCGTTGGTATTTCTGAAGTTAGTTTTACCCCTCTTTCCTTAGCAAACCGTGCAATATTCCAGAGCTTTGTGGCGAAGTTCCTGTAGCCCTTAATTTTATCCTCAAACATCCTCAAGTCGTTTCCGGGTGTAATACCAATAACAAGAGAGAGCCTCACGGCATCAGCGCCGTATTTTTCTATCATTTCAAGCGGATCAATGCCGTTTCCAAGAGACTTGGACATTTTTCTTCCGAGTCTGTCCCTAACGAGTCCATGTAAGTACACGGTTTTAAACGGCACACTTTCTTTAACAACATCTCTTATGTTTTCCTTTTCCATATGGTATGTACCCATAATTATCATACGAGCTACCCAGAAAAAGATGATATCATACCCTGTTTCCATAACAGATGTTGGGTAATATGTTTTTAAATCATTGGTGATTTCTGGCCACCCAAGTGTAGAAAACGTCCAAAGTCCGGCTGAAAACCATGTATCGAGCGTATCAGATTCTTGTACAAAATCACCTTCTGGCTTTTCTTTAGAGACAATAGGCTTTTCTTTTTTGGTATCATTTTTTGCATACCAAACAGGCATACGATGTCCAAACCAAATTTGTCTTGAGATGCACCAGTCGCGCAAATTCTCCATCCAGTGGAAATAGATCTTCTCAAAGCGCGACGGTACAAAGTGTATCTCATCATTTTTGACCACCTCGATTGAGACTTGTTTGAGTGATTTTCCGTTTAACCTGTCTGCTGGCTTATTAACCGCAATAAACCATTGTTTTGAGATGAGCGGTTCAATAACGGATCCGCATCTATAGCACAGACTTGTTGCCTGTACATAGTCTTCAATTTTTTCTATCAGTCCTGCGGTTTCTAAGTCGTTAACAAACTGCTTGCGTGCATCAGGTGCTTCCAGGCTCGCATATTTTCCTGCTTTATCAGTCATTATTCCCTTTTCATCAATCACTTGGATTGTCTCGAGCCCATGTTTTTCCGCAAAGTCAAAGTCGACTACAGAATGGGCCGGTGTTACACCAATAACGCCCGAGCCAAACTCTTGGTCTACTTCCGGGTCGGCAAATACTTTTACGGTTATTGTGTGGCCTGCAAGATCAACATCGATTGTTTTTCCAACGTATTCTTGGTACCGGGCATCATCTGGGTGAACGGCAACACCAGTGTCGCCTAGTTTTGTCTCTGGTCTGGACGTTGCGATAATAAAAGGGCCGTATTTGATATAGTAGAGCTGTGCATTGTGGTCTTTGTGCTCAACTTCATCATCGGCGAGGGTTGATTCGCAATGGGGACACCAATTGACGATTCTGTTGCCTTGGTAAATAAGGCCATCATTGTACATGTCTATAAATGCTGTTTGCACTGCTTTGGTGAGGCCTTCATCCATAGTGTAGCGCTCGCGTGACCAGTCACAACTTGACCCCATTTTTCTAATTTGATTTCTGATGGTGTCTTGAGAGGTGGAAACGTATTCATCTACGCGTTCAATAAATTTCTCTTGGCCAAGGTCGTACTTGGTTTTTCCTTCCTCTTTGAGTATTTTTTCCACTTTAGCGTTTGTTGCGATAGCAGCATGGTCTGTACCAGGCAGCCAGAGTGCTTTTTTGCCGGTCATTCTGGCATGACGAACCATAATATCTTGCAGCGTTAAAAAGAGCGCATGACCAATATGGAGCATGCCAGTTGCGTTTGGCGGTGGCATGGAAATCGAGAATGGCTCTTTGGCATCTGGGAGATTGTCGGGATTAAAATAACCCGATTCTTCCCACTGCGCATAGATTTCGTCTTCGAATTTTTTGAAGTCGTAGCGTTTGTCCATGGTAGAATTTTAGGTCTTTTTTTGATTTTTGGCAAATAAGAAGCTAAAGCATTGCATTAGGATTTGCAGTAAGTGTGAGATCCGCAAAATCCTTTTTTTTATACTTTTTTTCTGCAACGTACGCAATCATTACGGCATTATCTGTGCTCAGTTCTTTTGGCGGGATAGCTATTGTTGCATGAGGAAACGCATGAGAAAGGGTGCGGGTAAACTCGCTTCTGAGCAGTGAGTTGGCAGAAACACCTCCGGCAAGGCTTATGGTTTTTGGTTTGAATTCTTTTGCAGCGCGAGTACATTTTGAAAGAAGCACATCAACCACTGCTCGTTGAAACGATGCCGCAACGTTTCTCTTCTCATGGTACGTAAGCGCACGTTTTCTTTTTTTAACAAACCTCAGTACATCTGACTTGAGGCCAGAAAAACTAAAATCAAATCCAGGTTTGGTTATAAGAGGTCTCGCAAATTGATATGCTTTTGAGTTTCCTAGATGTGCCATACGAGAGATCTCAGGACCTCCGGGATAAGGGAGCCCAAGGAGCGTTGCGACTTTGTCAAACGCTTCTCCGGCAGCGTCATCAAGCGTTTTTCCAACGATAGTATACTCTCCGTAATCCTTCATGAGCACTATCTCCGTATGGCCACCAGACACTGTAAGACACAGTAGCGGAAAAATGTTTTTTTTATTTTTAAGGCCTGCAATGCCTGAGATAACATGACCTTCCATATGATTTACGGCAATGAGAGGCTTATTCCAGGCAAAAGACAGCGCTTTTGTCGTATCAACGCCTACAAGAAGACTGGGGAGAAGTCCCGGTCCGTACGTTACAGCAAGGGCACTAATGTTTCTTGGAGTAATTTTTGCTTTGCCCATAGCCTCTTTAATGAGGGGGATAATTACTTCAAGGTGCATGCGTGCGGCAATTTCAGGCACAACCCCTCCAAAGTTAGCATGCGTTTTTATTTGTGAGGAGATAAGCGAACTCAAAAGAGTACCATTCTTTGTTATGGCAATCGCGGTTTCGTCGCAGGATGTTTCAATCGCTACAATGATCATACGTTCATTGTAGCAGTGAAATGATCTTTGGCAACAAAAAGAAAACAGAGACCGCTAAGGTCTCTGTTTTTACACAATGTTTAGAGCTACGTTATCGTTTTCCTGCAACGTTCGTGCCACCTTCAAAGTTTGTACCGTAGACAATGAACTCAGACAGAACGGTGTGAGCGTTGTTATAGCGGTATACTTTTATCCACGACTGTCCCCCAGAAAATTGTGAGGCAACCACCTCATCTTTGCCATCTTCATCAAAGTCTATTGAAGCAACATCTATGCCACCTCTAAAGTTGTGATGAAAGGGGAAAAACTGAATACCGCGTGGAGTGCCATCCGCTTCAAATACTCTCACTTGTGGTCCGCCGCCGGGGCCTGCACCGGCAATTATTTCATCGATGCCATCATTATCTATGTCTCCTGCAGTAACGTGCGCGCCACCTCTAAAAGCTTTGGGGAAGGCAAGTATGGAAGCTTTAGAAAGAGTTCCATCACCAGAGTAGTAGGTTATTCGTGCTTCTTTCCCTGGACCGGAAGATACAATAATTTCAGCGCTACCATCACCATTTAGGTCGCCTGCAGCAACATCAACCCCTGTTTTTTGATTACCAAACGGGAAGAGTTTACTGTGAATGACCGTACCGTTTCTATCAAAGACCCTGACGTGGGCCCCTCCGCCTGGTCCAGCACCGACAATAATCTCTTCAGCATCATCGTTATTAATATCACCGGTAGCGACTCTCACGCCTCCCTTAAAGTCTTCGTCGAAGGCCAAAAAGGTACGTACATGCTCCCCGGTTTCTTTGTCAAAGATGTGTATTTCTGGCGTTTCCCCAGGTCCGTTTCCGACGATAATTTCGTCCTTTCCATCATAGTTTAAGTCGCCTATTGCTACGTCGGCGCCTGCTTTTTTAGGACTTTTGTATGCAAAGAAATCGAGTTCTTTATATGCCGAACCACTTGTTTTCATAACTCTCACATGTGGTCTTCCACCATTTCCTGGGCCGGTGATAATTTTTCCGTCTTGATATGGAACGGTTTGAGAAAGCTCTTGAGTGACGTTTTTTGATTTGACATTTTTCGCTAAAAATGAGCTTGGATTGTACCAATTAGTAAGCTCTTCTTGACGTTTTGACATGCCCCAATACACCCATTTTTTCTGGTACGCACCTTTATGGATGCCAAAATGAAGATGCTCAATCCAAAACCCGTTTTCTGCACCTCTGCTCCCCAAACGACCAATAAGTGTTCCTTTTTCTACCGATTGTCCCTCTGAAACAGCAACATCGGACATTCGCAAGTGCCCGTAGAGAGAGACTATTTTTTCTTCACTGACTAACTCGTGTTCAATAAGTATAACCGTGCCAAAACGACTGTGTATGCCAATATGCTTAACAATACCACTCCCAAAAGCATAAATAGCGGTTCCTGCTGGAGCGGTTACATCATCACCAAGATGATAAACGTTGCCTGAGCGCTCTGCACCAAATTCACCGCCGCCTTGTGTTGTATTCCAGGGCTCTATTGGATAGCCAAAATCACGCGTTTCGGCATGCGCGGAGTATGAAGTGCTTGAGTTAACCGATGCTAACGCAAACAATAGACAAAACCCTAATAGAAAAAAATTCTTTAACGTGTGTGCCATATTGTCTTTTGTTTTATTCTCTCCTGCTTTCACTTCATGCTCATCATAGCATACAATAAGAGAAAAGTAAAGGGAAAACAGAGCAAAAGAAAGAAATAATTGTGAGAAAGACTCGAATTTGTTAAAATAACAAAAAAGAAATAGACAATAAATGCTCAAAAAACAACGTATTTTAAAGCTCAAGGCCACTTTTCTCGCAGTAGTAGCCCTCTGTATAGTAGTGGTTTTTTCTTGTAATGAGCTTAATGCTGAGAGTGGAGCTCAGTTTAGGAAGGGCCCGTATCTTACGTACTCAGGTAATAACACAGAAATGACGGTGCTTTGGCAAACGGATAAAACGCCAGAGAGGAGTGAGATAGTATGGGGTGCTACAACAGAGTACAGTGACGGAAGTGCAGTTGTTCGTGAAAATGATAGTGGTGCGGACGAACATCAGTTTTTGTATACTATTACTGGGTTAGCGCCACATTCCACTATGTACTATCAAGTACGTATTGATGAAAATCGATACGATGGATCATTTAATTCCGCACCGTATCCTGCCACACAGAGTCTCTCATTGTATGCGATGGGAGATTCACGGAGCAATCCAGGTATGTTTAACACGGTTATTTCTCATGTTCTCGACGATGCGCAGGATGATCCAATAAATCGTCAAACGATGCTTATACATACGGGAGATATAGTTGATAGAGGACAAGAAGAGACGTATTGGGATACCGAATATTATAATCGTACCTATCCCACTATTACATCATTTTTGTCGGAATTTCCGGTAATGCCTGCCGTTGGAAACCATGATCTTGCCGGTGTGAACAGTCCTACTGGGTATCGTTATCTTTTTGGCAAATACTGGCCAAACCCGTTGTATAAAGCCCAGGATAGTTATTACTATTCATTTGATTATGGACCAGCTCATATTGCAGTTGTTGACCAATATACGACGGATTATACTGAGGGAAGTGCTCAGTATGCTTGGCTTGAGAATGATCTAAAACAGACAAACAAGCGATGGAAAATTGTAGCACTACATAAGCCAGCGTGGAGCGCAGGGGCACATGAAAACAGCGTTTCAACGCAGCGTGATCTCACTCCCCTTTTTGAGAAGTATGGCGTACACGTTGTGCTACAGGGACATAATCATTACTATGCGCGATGTGTAGTAGACGATGTTCAGTATGTGACTGTTGGCGGCGGCGGCGCTCCACTTTACTCACCAGATCCTCACTATCCAAACGTTGTTGCTACATCAAAAAGCCACAGTTTTACCCGTTTTGACATACAAGGAGATTCGCTTGAGATGCACACAAAAGACGTGGAGGGAAATGAGATCGATTCATTTACGATGAAGGAGAGCCCTGAGCCACGAGCAGGATTTATAGCGACGACACCATACTCAAAGGGAGGCCCGCAAGTTAACATTTTTAAATATGATGGGTTGCCCCTCTCTTCTTTCATGGCTTTAGAAAAAACGCTCAGAGGAGAATTCATAACGCAGACGGGAGATATTAATGGTGATGGATATGATGAAATAGCAGTGACTCCGGGCCAAGGAAACAGTGCGCCGCTTGCGCTGTATAAAATGGACGGAACGCTTCTGGACAGTTTTTATCCCTTTGGGGCTACATTTTCTGGAGGAGTCAATGTACTTCTTTCCGATCTTGATAATGACGGAAAAGACGAGATTATCACTGTACCGTTAAGCGCTGGTGGTCCCAACGTTAGAGTGTATTCGTATGATGGTAAAGCGCGGCTTGTAGCATGGAAGATGGTGTATGATGAAGGATTTCATGGAGGAGTCACTCTTGCGGCGGGTGATGTGGATGGTGACCAAAAAAATGAGCTTCTGACTGTTCCAACGAGCAATGGAGGCCCCAATGTTGGTATCTTTTCTCTCAAGGACACCGGGCTTACTGCAGATGGCTATTTCTTTGCGTATGATAAGGCGTTTCATGGAGGAGTGGAGTTGAAGACAGCGCAGTTGAGTAGTAATGGACCTCATAGTATCGTTACAACGCCGCGTGAGGGAGGTGCGTCTCGACTAAGAGTGTTTACATATACCAACAATGTTGCCCGCATGGACGTTGATACATCGATTTATGGTGTTACTTTTCAAGGAGGCGTAACCGTAGACATTGGTGATTTTGACGGCGACAACTTAGATGAAATAGTAACTGCGCCGGCAACTGGCGGTGGTCCCAATGTACGTATGTATGAATATAACTCAAATGCACTGGAATTGCTTGATTGGACTATGGCATATAACGAAGGATTCCACAGTGGTATAAATCTTGCTTCGGGGGATCTTGATTATGATGGCCGAGCCGAGCTTATTGTTGCTCCAAGAGCAGGTGGGCCAAATGTACGCGCGTATGATTTACACGAGCGTGCTTTGACGCTTAAGGATTGGTTTTGGGCGTATGCTGAGAATTTTTATGGAGGTGTGAATGTCAGTGTAGGGAAACGATAATATCTCTGGCTACTCATTTATCGCTTACATTTCTGTGTTAGTGTAGTATACTGAAGTGAAGAGGCTATCTAACAATTAACCATAAGCCTATGCCAATAGAATTCTATAATGTCAAAAAGAAGGCGAAGGTTACGATCGCAGACGACAAAATCAAAAAGACCAAGTACGAAAAGACGTCAAAGGATGGTTCTGTCACTGTCCGCTATGCGTTTAGAGCGGTTGATGATGACGGTACCAACCTTACCAAGTTTGCAAGTGAGGCAGACTGGAAAGCACTTGATGCTCCTGAAGAGTAGATAAAGTTTGAGTAAAAAAAGAGCAGTCTTCACACAGTGAAGCTGCTTTTTTGATACTTTTTAAAAACGGTGAGCATTATGCTGCTTCATTTTGAAGGAGGGTATACATGAGTTCAGTAAAAGCGTGTATGGTAAGGGTGGCCATAAATGTATTTTCAGGAATGATTATGTTTGGGAATAAGCGAGAAAGGTGAAACAAAATTCCAATGAGATCGATAGAGTCTAGCCCACATTCTCTAAGATCTTTCTTGTCATCAATAGGGGTTTCTAACGTGTTTGCATCTTCAGCAAGTTCCAAAATTTGTGCGTGTATTTGTTCTTTTGTCACGTTTTTCCTCCTGGTGGTGTTTTGCAAAGATCACTGTAGTATAGCTAACGCAATTTAAAAAAGCAACAAAATTAAAACCGTATTTTCTCTAGGATGCAGTGGTTTTTTGTTCTGTAAAGGCATCTATTTTAATCCTGTATCTCTTTCGCCTCACGATTTTGTGTTGGCCAAAGATATGCTACAGGAAACCTAAAAAAAGGTTCTATCGCTATATCAGCTTCCCCCCACCCACGTCCCGCGACAAAGTGGGGTTGTTTTAATCTCGTTGTTTCAATTGGACGTTGAATACAAAAAAACCGCTCTAAAACGGTTTCTTTTGTATTCAAATTGGTAGGGCCAAGGGGAATCGAACCCCTGTTACCAGGATGAAAACCTGGTGTCCTAACCACTAGACGATGGCCCCTCACTATTTCAATATAACACCATACTAAAGGAATATTCATTGGTGGTCAAGCATCATTTCTGTTCAATGGGGGAATATCCTATCCCAATGTATTGACTTTTGAGTAGCAATGTGGTATATTCACTTCTTGGAAAATCATTGTTACTTCTGCTTTCTTTAAGTATAATAAAGCTACTATGAGCTTCTATGAACCAACAGCTTGTGTTAGAAGAATCGTTGATGTGACGCTTAAGAAGTCTGAGAAAGGCCTGTATCCGGCCGATGTTCCAAAGATTTCTGTAAGCGAGGTCGCGTCAAAGGTTGCCTTTTTGTATGAAAAAATTCGCACGGTAGTTGACTTAAAAGAAGAACATTTACTTAGAACGGATGCAATCAGACGGGCGCTTAGAAGGCGTTTGGTTGGTGGTGCAAACGGAAAGACGGTAGCTTTGCCGCTTATTCAGGAGCTTATTCGAGGGGGGTATTTAAAAAACGATACCATTCCTGAGGACTTAACAATTGATGTAGGGCGCGTGCTTGATAAGTATATCCGCCTCATCAATTCTGTTGCGTCAAATGAGGAAGCCAAAGAAAAAAAGAAACTGGTAAAGTGGTTTATTGATATTGCAGCGTGTGAACTCGAGGAAACACTGACCCCGGCACCAGTTCAAGAAGCGCTTGTTGAGTGTATGTATCGCTCAATTAGTGATAACTTTATCTCCAAAGACAAGTCCCTCAAAAAAGAAGAAAAGAACATTTTGGTGTACATTGCGATTAGACGTACATTGCTCAAAGCAGATAAACCGATGATTGAGTACAGTTTGCTCAAACTCTACTTTCCTCACTGGACAAGTCTTGATTTTGCTAATCCAAGAAAGATTAGAAACGAGCTTCTCTCCGTTAAGGAGCAGGTGGATCGTCTTGTGGGACATCCTTTGAATCGCTATTTTATGGTTCGAGTAAGAAAATACACGCCGCTATTTATTATTTTGCAGGACGTTATTGAAGCAAACCCAGACAAGGCTGAGGCAATGCTTTCTGAGCCGGAAGAGCTTGATAATGCGGTTGAACAGGCGTGTTTAAAGCAATACAAAGAGCAGGATGCCAAACTTAAGCGAGCCATTATACGAAGTATTTTGTATATTTTCCTTACCAAAATGCTGCTAGCACTTATATTGGAAGTTCCGTACGATATATATTTTCTTGGTGAATTGCAGTGGTTGCCGCTTATCGTAAATGTTTTGTTTCACCCAATCTTTCTTGCCGTTTTAGTTTTGACCGTCAAAAAACCAGATGAGAAGAATACTGAGAAAATTATTCACGGCCTCAAGGAAGTTGTGTATGGATATGAAGAAGAAGGTGGTGCGTATGAAATTAAGAAAGCGGTTACAAAACGGGGTATTGCGGGGCTTGTCTTTAATATTCTGTACGCAACACTCTTTGTGATTTCGTTTGGCATTGTCGTGTTTGCGCTTTCCAGAATTGGGTTTAATGCTGTCAGTATTTTCCTTTTCTTACTTTTCTTGTGTCTTGTCAGCTTTTTCGGGTTTAAGATTAGACATAGTGCAAAGGAACTTTTGGTGCTTGATAATAAAGAAAACATTTTTACCCTTGGACTCGATCTACTTGCATTACCGATTATACGAGCGGGAAGATGGATGTCGCTTAACTTCTCACGAGTGAACGTATTTGTATTTATCCTTGATGTTATCATCGAAGCGCCATTTAAGGGGCTGGTAGAAATTTTTGAAGAGTGGCTAGGGTTTATTAAAGAAAAAAAAGAAGAAATATTTAGAGAACAATAACAAAACAGTATGGCAGAGACAATATCAATAGACGATTTTACAATCACCTATTTTGGTAATTCCAGTTTCTTTGTAAAAGCTCCTGATGCAGTTATCTATTTTGATCCACTTAATATTGTATCCGTTTCTGATGAGGACAAGGCAGACGTGATACTTATTTCACATGCAGGTGACAAGACCTGCTCAAAAGAACAAATTGAACTTGTTTCTAAAGAAGGTACTTCCGTTTTTGGTCCACAAAGTGCAGAAGATACCGTTGGTTCGCTTGTTACCGTAATGGCCGAAGGAGGAGTTAGAGAGCTTAGTGGCGTATCTGTCCGTGCCATTCCTGCGTATAGTGAAGGACGCTCAACATTCCCTCGTGATTTTGGGTTTGGCTATGAGGTGTTAGTGTCAGGGAAAAAACTTTATTTTGCTGGTGATACCGATTTGATTCCCGGAATGCAAGATAGAGAAAATGTTGATATTGCGTTTTTGCCCATTGGTGGTGAGGGAGAAATGGATTTTAGAGATGCCGCTGATGCGGTACGTATGGTTCGGCCTAAATATGTTATTCCCATGAGTTATGATGTAGGTATTGATAGTCCTGCGGATAACTTTAAAGCGGCTATAGATGTTGAGGGTGTAGAGTGTATAATCATGCATCCGGTGGTTGCTTAAGCAGAAGTAGATTGACATTCAAGGGAGCTTTTATACAATGAGTAAGTGATTTGTGTTTCTTAGGGCCCATAGCTCAGTGGTTAGAGCACCCGGCTCATAACCGGATTGTCGTAGGTTCAAATCCTACTGGGCCCACGTCGGAACAATATTCCAGCTTACGTGTATCCCTCCGCAAAGCCTTCGGGATCCACTCCAGCTTCCATATTGTTCCTCCTTCTCCCCAAACAATAGGAATTATTTGGGGACCCCTTTCAGAAACCTATTTCTGTGTATTACTTCGCAAAGCCTACGGATTCTACTCCAGTTACGAATTGTTCCTCCTTCTCCCCAATCAATCGGAATTGCTTGGGGACCCCTTCAATTTCTGTATGATTATTTCAGTCTCGAGCACCTCCTCGCTTTGTTAAGGGATTGAGCCCACCCTCCGGGTGTTTTTTTTATGCAAAAAACCAGCAAAACTAAATATTTGCTGGCTTGATTTTTAGAGAGCGTGTATTATGCCATCTCCTGATGGGTATAGTCCTTGACAACAGAGAGACCGGTTGGAAAGAAAGATACGTTTGCCTTGTTTGCCAATTCCTTTGCCTCATTTTGTGACATTTCTAGAAGAAGGTTAAGCTGCTTAACTGTTATATTTGCAGTAATGATCATTACTCAATTCCTTCAAAACGTTCACTAAGTGCCCTTTCAATTACGTTCCGATGTCCGGATCCTACACTTCCAAATACCTCTGAACTCCAACAAACGACCTTCCCGTTAATTGCTACCCCGCCACCTTTGATATACTTTTCCCACGTTGTTGCGGTGTTATCGTTTAGTGAACAAAATGCATCAAACAATCTTTGGTGGTTGGGAATTTTTTCTTCATCTCTTATGTGATCCCACAGAACTACAATCCTCTCTTCTCTAAAATCATGAATGATAATAAAAATCATGCTTCTTTCCTTGGTGTCTAACCCAGGAATTAATTGCGTCATATAGTTTTCCTTGAGTGTACGCATAACAAATTTGCTTTGTTCAGACAACATTAGATCCTCCTTCGGTTTAATAATGTTCACTTTTGCTTCTTACAGTACGTTATAATATGAGAAATAGTACAAAATGTTAATGGGCGCATACAAATTTTCTTCTCTTAGAAGTTAATTACTCGTAAAAATTGACAAATAAGCTAAAAAAATGGTATCATTTTGTTGTTACTTTACAACAAAATTATGAACTCAAAAATATTATCTACCTTCGGGTTAGATAAGAATGAAAGTGCTGCGTATCTTGCGTTGCTAGAGATTGGACCGGCAAGTGTGCTTGAAGTTGCTAATAAATCATACATCAATCGCTCGATGCTTTATGATATTATCGATAGACTAATAGTTAAGGGGCTTGTATATAAAAGTATTCGTGGAAAAAAGACGCGCCTTGTTGCACGTAATCCAGAAGTGCTTCAGAAAATGCTTTCTGATAAAATGAGTGCTTTCAATAGTATCCTGCCTAGGCTAAAGGAAGTGGCGGAAAAAGGTAGTCATAAACCGGTTATGTCATTTCATGAAGGACTGCTGGGGATTAAACAAGCGTATCTTGGAGCGATTCACTCAAAGGAAAAAAGACTCTATGCTTTTGTAGGTGTAGAATCGTTGCTTTCGAAGACAAAAATTCTTGAGACGTTTTGGGATGAGGAATTTAAAGTCGAAAGAAGAAAGCGAAACGTATTTGGTCAATTGCTTGTGCCAGACAATGCAGATGGATGTGCCTTTCAAAAAAAAGACAACCAGAATTTTCGAGAAAGTCGCTTAGTTGATACAAAAAAATACAACTTCCCTGCAGAAATACTTATGTATGATGATATTGTGGCATTTGTTTCGTATACTCAGCATGAAGAATATGCTATGAGTATTAAGAGCCCAGCAATTGCTCAGACGCAGAAGATGATTTGGCGTTTTATGTGGGAAATGTGTATTGTTTAGAATTACTACATTCGTTTTATGCAATCTTTACAGCTTTAATAAGCTGTTTTTTTTAACAAAAAAGGAGGAACTAAGTTGAAATTCGAACAACAGGTGGAAGCCATTATCAAATGGCTTAATCAAGAACGATGGCGCATGGTGACCTTGATATGCTTTGCAGAGATGCCCCTCAGAATGTTACTGCAAATGCGTTAGTTACAGCTTTTGCCAATTTCCCCTCTCCAGGAGCGTATCATGAGGAGTGGGATATTACTGGAAAGCATGTTACTGCCCTTGCAGACAGAATCATCGCTGAACAAGTTATGCATGTGCTTTCTAGCGATCCCACAAATGCTAAGGCGTATTCAAGCGCGACGACAATTGTGCTTACACATCATAAGCTTAAGGAATTTCGTGCGTTGGGTTCTGGTTGGCGACGGGGAGTGCTAGTACTTAACGGTAATGCAGGAAACGATATTGCCATGTCTCAAAGTGGTGGCTTGGTATCTGTACTTGGAAGTGTTAAATATTCACCAGGCGGACTTATGTCTGGAGGAAAATTAGAGATTGTTGGCGGAGCCGGTGAAGAAGTTGCCTTTGGGCAGACTGGTGGCTCAATAGTAATCAAAGGAAACACCTTAGGCAAAGTTGCTTCAAAGATGAAAGGTGGCGTACTTTGTATTGAAGGTACCGTTCATATCCCCGATGGTAAGAAACTTGAAGATTGCATTGGTGTTGGGAAAGCTGGCGGAGAACTCTTCATTATTGCTATGGACATCCATTGGTGAGAATACATTTCTGAAATTAAATTAATAAAAACAATGGCCTCCGGCATGTATGCGCGGAGGCTTTTTTGATTTCACATAAATTCTTGCCACTCACCTTCAACAACTTTCTTTGCTCCTTCTTTTCTGTACACCGTTATTTTTACGTTTCGCCCTTTTTGTCTCGTTTGAACGTAACGCTTATCTCCCAGGTATTGTGGGTTCCCCGTTTTGATCGCCTTTTCTAGCACTTGTGGAGGAATATTGAGTGAGCTCATTTTTTTTTGTTAGAATTACTTACTTCCTTTTTATTCTAACCTAAAATATGGTATTATGCACGTATGAAATATTATACAAAAACAGCAGATGAGGCGCTTAAGGAGCTTTCATCAAACAAAAAATCGGGTCTTTCTTTGAGTGATGTAGCAAAACGCCAAGAAAAGTACGGACCAAATAAACTTGAAGAGAAAAAACCGCCGTCGATTTTTAAGGTCTTTTTCAGACAGTTTAAAGATCTTTTTACTATTATCTTGTTTATTGCTGCGTTCATTTCCTTTTTCTTTGGTGAAAAAACGGATGCTATTGTCATTCTTGCGGCACTTGTTATCAATATCATTATCTCGGTGATTCAGGAGATGAAAGCCGTTAAGACCATATCTGAGCTTAAAGAGGTGGTTGTGTTTAAGGCAAAGGTGCTGAGAGACGGTGCGGTCAAAGAAATTGACGCAAAGGACTTGGTACCCGGCGACATTATTTACCTCGACGCGGGAGATCGGATTCCTGCTGATGCTAGGATTTTAGACGGCAATCGTTTTGAGACCAAAGAGACGGTGCTTACCGGTGAATCCCGGTCGGAAAACAAAGAGTTTGATGCGGTGTTAGATGAGGATACGCCACTTGGCGATAGAAAAAACATGGTATATCAAAGTACAGTGGTTACGAACGGAAAAGCTTTGGCGGTGGTCACAACAACTGGAGCTCACACTGAGGTGGGTCAGATTGCTGAGCTGGTTGAAGAAACCAAGGAGGAATCAACACCACTTCAAAAACGTATGGCTGAGCTCAGTATTTGGATTTCCATTGTGGTGATTATCTGTTGTATAATCGTATTTGTAACCGGCATTCTTTTAAAACGTGATATTCACGAGATGTTTGATTTTGCGGTGGTACTTGCGGTAAGCTCCATTCCGGAGGGCATGGTTATCTCGGTTACTATTATTCTTGCGGTTGGCATGCGACAGATTTTAAAGAAAAAGGCAATTGTCCGTGAGCTTGTTGCGGCTGAGACTCTTGGAAGTACGACCGTTATTTGTACTGACAAAACAGGAACCATTACTACTGGTGAGATGGAGGCAGAAAAGCTCGTGACCGTTGACGGAGAGTACCCCGTTTCAGATATTCCTAAAGACCAGATTGAGTCGGACAAGGTATTTTATTACTCCTTCTTAGTATCAGCTTTGTGTAATGATTTAATTGTCGAGGATGCTGATGGTGCGTGCGAAAAGGCACTAGGTGATACTACAGAAAAAGCGCTCTTTGATCTTGCGGGTAAATACGATTTGAGCAAGTGTGTGCTCGAGAAGCAGTTTGAACTTATTGACGAGATTCCGTTTGACTCGTACATCAAATATATGGTGACTGCGCATAAGGACAAAGAGGACGATGATCGAGTTTTGGTTCTAGAGAAGGGAACGGCTGAGCGGGTACTGACGTATTCAACGCATATTTATAAAGGTGGTGAGCGTGTCTCCATCTCTGAAGAAGACAGGAGTATAATTGGTGAGAAAAACAAGGAACTGAGTACCAAGGGGTTTAGAGTTATTGCGCTTGGGTATAAGGAAGTTGATGTGGATGATGATGAGGAGGAGTTTGATCTTTCCAAAGACAAAGGACAAAACCTTACCTTTTTATCACTCATTGCTATACGAGATCCTATTAGGAAAAACATCAAGGAAGCTATTGAAGCAACATATGCTGCAGGCGTGGGTGTAAAAATGATTACGGGTGATCATAAAATGACGGCAAGAAACATCGCAAATGAAGTGGGTCTAACTGTCCAAAGTGACGACGAAGTCATTGATGGCGCTGAGTTTGAATCGATTCAAGATGATGAGGAGAAGCTAAGAGAGCGTGTAGAGAAGGCAAAAGTGTTTGCACGTGTTGCACCGGTTCACAAGCTCAAGATTGTCGAGGTACTTCAAAAAGACAATCAAGTGGTAGCCATGACGGGTGATGGAGTAAATGATGGTCCGGCGCTTAAAAGGGCGGATATTGGTGTTGCTATGGGGTCTGGAACAGAAGTCGCGCAGCAAACATCTAATATGATCTTAATTAATGACAATTTTAAAACGATTGTTGCCGCTGTTGAAGAAGGGAGACGTATTTTTGACAATATTAGAAAGGTCGTTTTATATCTTCTCTCCGATTCTTTTTCTGAGCTCATACTTATCTTTGGAGCTCTTGTTTTAGGTCTGCCAGTCCCCTTACTTCCTACGCAAATTCTTTGGATTAATTTAGTTGATGATGGATTCCCTGGCATGGCCTTAGCATTTGACCCGGTTGACAAAGAAGCAATGAAGGAGCCGCCACGAGCAAAAAATGAACCGGTGATTAACCGGGAGATGAAAGTGCTTATTGGCATTATCGGTGCGGTGACCGGCCTGGGCACGTTAGCGCTTTTTTATGTGCTCTATACAATTATGGGTATGGACCTTGCTGAGGTACGGACGATCTGTTTCTCCTTTTTGGCGTTTGATTCCCTTCTCTATGTGTTTAGTGTGAGGAGCCTCAGGCACACCTTGTTTCATGAGAAGTTCTTTTCAAATAAATGGCTTTTAGTTGCGGTGTTTGGTGGATTCGCTTTGCAGATTCTTGCGGTGTACTTTGGACCGCTTCAAAGACTTTTTAAAACGGTTCCACTGAGTTTTTACGACTGGATGGTTGTGCTTATTGGCAGTATCGTTGTTATTGTTGTTATTGAAGTCGTCAAATGGATATTTATTGCACGAATACGAAAGATACAAAAAAAGGAGGCGTAGGCCTACCGGTTGTATAACTAGAGCAGAAAAAATGGACGAGATATTGACAATTCGTCCATTTTTGTTATAGTTTGGAGCCAAAGTCGTACTTATTTACAAAAAATAGGAGGACGTTTTGAAAAAGATACAAATGGTGTGTATTGCTGCATTTTTGTGCATGAATTCTTTGGCGTATGCCAAAAAGCAGATTCCCTCAGAAATCATTGTGCTTCAAAAAAACGTTAAAACGGAGTTGAAACCTGTTTTTGCGGCATTATTATGGGCGCTTAAAAAGCGATATCCAAAAGCGAAAGTATTATTGCAAACACTTTCTCAAGTATTTAAAGGGTTGGATGGCGACAAATCGTGCATGATACTTACAGAAAAATGCATCAAACAATTGCGCATGCTATCCTATAGCCATGCTTTTGTGGAGGTTTCTATCTTTAAACAAGAGGTTAAGAAAGTTGACAGGTATGGAGTGCTTGTAAGAGTGATTTTTCCTTCAAAAAGGAATCCTAATTCAAGCGTTTCGTGGCCACGTGGTGCACTTCTTAACCCAAACAGTACGGAGTCTGCGCTTAAAAATGCGCTACTTCACTGGGTTAAGGACTTGTTTAACAGTAGAAAAAAAGCTGTTGATCCTGATGATATGAGCGATTGGCCTCTTATTGAACCAAAGCCGTCTAGGAAGATTATCTTACCGTTTTCTCGTATTACCCACTCGTGGTATAAGAATATCTTACTTGAGAAATTAAGTGCCAACGCGCTTGAGCATGATGCACGTTTTGAGCAGCCAACAGCGGAGGTCATAAAGACATCAGCTGCGTGCAAAGTTGCCAATATGGCGTGTGAGAAGCGCTATGTTTACTTGCAAAAGGCAACGTGGCTTATGCTTGAGAGCTACTCAAACGGCCCCATTGAAGAGTTTAAAGGGACACAGTGTGTTCAGAAGTCGAGTGGCTCTGAAAAGTGCCAGGCGATTCATGTGACGCTCTCACGAGGTGGATCTGCGCTTACTGATTGCAGAAAAATAATCGTGTCAAAAATGTTTTACTGGGCGCTAGGTGTTAAAAAAGCTATTTCCTTACCAAAGAAGTGTACGTTTCGGTACGATTTGACTGCGTCAAGTAAGATCAGACGTGCTATTGGTGGTGTTGGATTATGCGTAGGTGGACTCTCTCTCATTAGTGGGGTGGTGACACTTGTAGTGCATTTTACTACCAAATCTGAGTTTGATACACTCTATGCCAAAGGTGATTTCTCAAAAGAAACGCTTGTAAAGCTCGATGAGTTGTTTAAAGCTACGTCGACGCTTAAAACAGTGTCAACAACCCTTTTGGTCATTGCGGGAGTCTCTTTAGCGGCGGGTACAGGATTTCTCATTTGGGACGCGTATGCAAAACCCAAAGTTCTTCATGTTATCCCCACTTCAACGCCAACTCCTAAAAATTCTTTGCTCCTTGGAACACACATACACATTTTGCCGGATGGCACTCCCATTCACTGACTCTGACAAAAAATTTAATATTATGCTGACATCTGTCAGCTTTTTTGTTATAGTAGTATTGACAGAACTGCATTATTGCAGTACGTTGAAAGCGAAAACTGAACTCTCAAAACCATTCTTTAGGAGGAATGATGTATAAATCATCTTTTAACATTTTTGTAAGCATTCTTTTTTTCTTATTTGCGAGTAACGCATATGCAGAAAAAATCACATTAGTTATTCCCCAGCGAGCATTTAGTAGCAGCTGGCAAAATTATCTCTACCTTCCGCTTAAAAACGCACTTCGGGCAAAGCATACAATCAAAGAGAACCGCATTTGTGGTTTCTACGAGACGGGTTGTTCCGATCGCATTTCTCGTGATCTGGAATGGAATGAGCTTAAAGCCATTGTGCATGTCTTCCAACAATCGCGTACCGGCGTTCCCTACTACGGGGTTCGCATGACGTTTTTCAAACGTACACGCAGCATTGAAGGGACAGTCCAAGACTGGACCCGTTGGGTATTCTTCCGAAAAAACGGTGCCAATGGTACCTGTATTCGTAGGGCGCTTGACGAGTGGATCACTGACATCTTTGACTCCAAAAAAGGCTCAAAGGATCCAATCCAGCCTGACTTTGGTAAAATCTTTGTTTGTAAAGGCAGAAGTCCTACTTCAATGACCGCTGATCTTAAAACAGGCAAAAAACTCATTCGTCTTGCTTCACTTGATCCCAAGATTCACATCACCAAACCTCCTCCAAAAAAAAGACCGTCGAGTGAATATTGGCGTAGAGATGTGGCTCTAGGCACTGCGTCTCTTGCAGCTATTGCAGTCGTTGGAGCTCTTGTCACCACAATCGCGATTGAAGTCAATAACCAGAGAATTGGTACCCATTTTGCGGCGCGCCAGTATCCTGCCGTTGATGATCTCTTGAAAGTGAATGGTGGTTGGAAAAACTCTAATGCCTATTTCTGGATTGTTGGTGGGACCTTTGCGCTGACGTCGGGAGGATTCTTCTTCTGGCACTATCTTGAGACCAAGAAAAAAGCGCTTACTCCTCGAGAAAATCCAGCACTTGCACGCAAATAAAATTATATTGAAACTGTATTACTATCACAGATAGCCGGGCACTTTACATGCTTGGCTTTTCTTTTTGATTAAAAATATGCTAGTATGCTATGAAGTAGTTAATCAGTACCTGTGGATAGTCTTAGGGATCATACTTGACAAAAAAGTTTTGATATGCTAGTATCGTCTGTTGTCAGAGTAATTAACGATAACTACATATATGGCATCACAAAGAATAGAGACAAAAAATAATATTGAGACACCTCCTGCAGTCGCTGCTGCAGCCGTCTTAAATCCCCCGTTTTATATTGCCGGAAAAGTTCAAGAAGGTGACAAACGAGGAAGAGAATTAGGATTTCCTACAGTCAATATGAAGATTGGAAATCTCACCATCCCGTATGGTGTGTACGTTGTTTTAGCAAAGATCAAAGAGCGTATTCTCAAAGGTATTGCGCACGTTGGTATTGTTGAGACGTTTAATGTAAAGGACCCACGGTGTGAGGTACATCTCTTAGATTATAATGGCGATTTATACAATGAGCGTGTTGAGCTCAATCTATTAAAGCTTCTTAGGCAGGTTAAAAAGTTTCATGACTCGCAAGAACTGGTCTTGCAGCTTAAAGAAGATGAGAAGGCCGCGCGTCATTTCTTAAAAAATCTCTAAACCTATGTTTACCGGTATTATTACCGATTTAGGAACGGTTTTCACAAAAAAAACACTAAATGACATGATCTCACTCACCGTTACTGCTCCAAAAACGGTAAGCGGTGTATGTGTTGGTGAGAGTATTGCTATTGATGGTGTCTGCACCACCGTTGTTGCGTTTACGGGCAGTGATTTTACCGCTCAGTTAATGCCTGAAACACTAGAAAAAACAACACTGGGGATGCTCAATGTAGGAGACACGGTCAATCTTGAAAAATCGCTCAAAGTAGGCGATCCCATTTCTGGTCATTTTGTTTTTGGTCACGTTGATACGGTTATTCCAGTACGTGTCATTGCAGCAACCGGTGATTCAAAACGGTTTACCTTTGAGCTGCCAAAAGAGCTTGATCACCTTGTTGCTCAAAAAGGCTCTATTGCGCTTAACGGTGTGAGTCTTACCGTCTCAAAAAGGGGAAAATCGACTTTTTCTGTTGATCTTATTCCACATACGCTTGTATATACTACCTTCAAAAGTATCAAAGAAAATGATAATATAAATGTAGAGGTAGATATGTTGGCACGCTACGCGTGCCAGTGCAAAAAAACAGAGTAATAAAAAAATCAATGAATCGTTTTTATCGTGGTGTGGGTGATGGGTTTGGCGTAAAAGTAGGCATCATTGCTGCTAGGTTTAATGAACCGTGTACATATGCGCTTCTTGCTGACGTGCAAAAGGAGCTTATAGCGCAGAAGGTGCAAAAGGACGACATTACCATTGGGTTTGTTCCCGGCGCGCTTGAGATCCCTCAGGCAAGTCTTAAAATAATGCGTAATCATGAATTAGACGCAATAATAGCATTGGGATGCGTGATTAAAGGCGAGACGGCGCATTTTGAGTATGTATCCAAAGAGTCTATGCGTGGTATTATGGATATTACCCTGGGTCTTGAAATGCCGATTATAAATGGTATTTTAACGTGCTATACGGTTGATCAAGCATTGGATAGAGTATACAGAAAAGAACACAAAGGCACTGCTTTTGCTAGAGCAGCGATAGAAATGGTGAATTTGTATAGGATGATGTAGAAGAATCGGCACAGTGCGTTTCATCTAAAAAATATCCGACGCCTATTGATAAGGGCGTTTTTTTAGTCACAAAAAAATCTCTGGAATGGTCCCTCCCCCTTTTTAAGGGGGAGGTTAGGAGGGGGTGTATGTGTAAGCAACGCAGGTTAAGAACCCCACCCTAACCCTCCTCTTAGTAAAGGGGAGGGAGGAATAAAACCCCTATTTCAAGCCATTTCCTTCCAAATAACACCTAAAACCCTTGACAAATATATAGATATGTGGTACAATGCTGCCGATACTGAATAAGGGTAGATCTTTGAAAAACACCAGCCTCTTTCAAGAGTGCTGGATTAGAAGGAGAATGGGAAATGAAGAAAGCGATTTGTTTGGTGGTTTTTGCGATTGGCATGAGCATTTGTAGTGTGGGTGAAGCAAAGCAAAGTAAGTACCTCTATATTTATGGTGGTATCTACAACGCGGATCTTCGTTCAAGTTGCTCACAGGTGTTGAAGCGATGTCCTGCAGGTACTGTCTTTGTGAAAGACGGACGCACTGGCACAACCCATGTCAGTTGCAGCCGCATCTGCAGAGTTCTGCCAAAAAAGACCGCCATCGCCAAAAAAATAAACTCTCGTCCAAAGCTCGTCCGAGCTAAGGAAGACTTCTAGCCTTCCCTTCCTTCCCCCTCTTTGGAGCAATCCATTGAGGAAGAGCCCATATGTTGTCGCCAGACGCATATGGGTTTTTTATTTGGCAATAATGGTCCCTCCCCCTTTTTAAGGGGGGAGGGACCATAAGAAATCTCCATTTTACAAAAATACGATAGATTGATATTATTTGTGTAGACGTGTGTATAACGTGTGTAAACATCAAAAAAATGGCAACACAAACAAAGAAGCCCGCATTTGTAGGGAGAAAACGAGAGTTAAATGATATTTTGCATGCCATTGAGCTTTCTCGGCACGGCAAGGTACAAACGTTGCTTTTTTTTGGACTACCAAGAATTGGCAAGACGACGCTTCTTAAGTTTGCAACACGCAATCTCATTAAAGATCCGGAGATAGTACCCCTTATGTACGATTTTAAGCGGCTCGTCACTACGCCCGAGGATTTTGGAAAGCGATTTGTTGAGGAAGGATTATATAGTATTCAGGCGCACATTAGGAGTTTAGATGTTGGTTCAGATGCACTTTCTATTATTCCGGCTTCATTGGATGAGTGTATGGCAGACGATCGGTTTGTTCATCTTTTTAATGCTTCTTCTGATCAGTCACGGCTTGATACCCTTCTTGTTATGCTCAGCATTCCGGCAAAGGTTACGACAGAACTTGGCATGAAGCCATTATATATAATCGACAACGTCTCTGAGCTCTTTTCTCTTTCACTTTTTAGAAATATGAGTTTGGCTCATACGCATGTGTGTCGGACATTGTTTAGTAATAGTATCACCTCAATCCTTTCAACCTCGTATGGAGTCTCCTATGATGATATGCTTGACGTTGATCAGTGCCCGTTGCAGAATCCTGAGTACTATGAGCTGGGGCCACTCACCTATCAGGAATCAGAGGCATTTCTTACTGCACGCATGAAGCACATTGGTCCTGACATGAAAAAGATTTTGGTTGAGCTCTCATCAGGACATCCGTTTTATCTTAAATCCATTGTGCGGCTCTTTAGAGGAAAAGGCACGCTTGATGACGAGACGGTGAATCAGCTCTTTGAGCGAGCGCTTAAGAGTGAGACAACGCTTGCACTTTTTCTACAGTCACTGTACGACGTCACGCTTCTTAAGGCACGGTATCATGGTCCGCTCAAATTACTGATTCGATTTTTGGCATCCAGAGAAGGACTAACACAGATGGAAATTGCACGCATGCTCTCCATGTCGCAAGGAGCTCTGCAGCATTATCTTTCTGAACTGTTGGGCTTTAGGATTTTATATAAAGAGAACCGCAGGTATTACTATACAGACCCAGTGTTTCAAAAGTGGGTGCTTTTGAATTTGTAGTACAGCTTCCTCCCCCTTTTCTAAGGGGGAGGAAGAACCCCACCCTAACCCTCCCCTTAGTCAAGGGGAGGGGATGATAATCAATAAAAAAAATACGATACTACTATCGTATTTTTTTATGTAAAAAGCTACCAATTTACTTATTACTCAAGGGGTATTACTAAGAAAAACCCGTGCCCGTGGGTATTTCTTTTTGTTCTTAGCCTTACCCCCAAAGGACACTTGACGGTTATTTTGACCGTTCAAGTAACCAGCAGCCTTTTACATTTCAAGTATAGCATGGATCAAGTTTACGGTGGAGTGTTGATAACTTGTCAATTTAGGACACAGATCAGTGAATCGACAGTGCTTACTCACACATGATACAATGGTGCTATACGGTTCGTGTTAGATTACAAACGATAAAAATAAATCAATGGCAGATCAAAATCTTCCACCAAATACTCCTCAAGGGGAGCCCGACCTTCCACAAGATGAGCAAGGCATGAATATGCAAGGCTTGCCACCACAAGGCCAAGCTCCAAGTCAAGCACCTGTGCCAGGTCCTGCAGATACTCCCCCGCAGGAATACACTGAGCAGCCGCAAGCAGCACAGGCTCCACCTCCTGAACCGGAACAAACACTTGGTGAAGTACGTGATGTACTCCAGGGACAGTTACAAGATGATACCTCTGCACAGGAACCGCCTCTTGCGGAGTCAGTTGAGCCAGGGCTTGATCAAACATTTAATCAATTCTTTGGAACCGAGGGGTCACTTGCAGAAGAATCACCGCAGGCTGTTTCTCAAACACCAGCTCAAACACAGGCAGAACCAGAAGCTCCACAAGAGCCACCTGCTCCTGCCCCTGCACAAGATCTTCCCAAAGTTCCGCCTGTAGAGGAGCCGCTTGCTCAAACACCTGAACCTCAAGTCCCCCAGGCACCAGAGCCGACTCCTGAAGTTACTCCACCTCCTGTGCTTGAGCAAACGGATAAAGCTCCTCCCGAGCCAGTAGCGAGTCCGGTACCTCAAAAACCTAAAGTCCCTGAGCCAGAAGCGCCTGCAGCTAAACCCCCCGAAGCTCAAGAAGCTCCACAAAAACCATCGTCTAAGCCAAAAGTACCAAAGGACCTTGAGGCGCTATTAGATGAGCCAGCAAAGATGCCTCCGGCTTCACCACAAAAAAAGATGGACGTATCCGTCGCGCAAAAGGTACCAGAAAAGCAAGAGCCAGCAGTCCCGGTAGAAAAACCGTTAAAACCAAAAGCTTCCAAAAAGCTTCCAAAGAAAAGTCCTAAATTGCCGGTACAAGCGCCAGAAGCGCCAGCTCCAAAACCAAAGGATGAGGCAGAAGCATCGCCTAAAGCTCCTCAAGATATACCAGAAGAACCAACCGCAATTCCACCACCAAAGCAGGTAGCTAAAGAAGATGCTGAGGAAATTACTCCGCTTGCAGAACGAAAGAAAAAACTCCAAGAAATGGTTGAGGAGCAAAAAAGCGCTGAAAGACAGGCTCCACAGGCACCAGCGAGCGATGCTGCTTCAAGCGCAAATCCAGATATTCCAGAATTATAAGCATATAAAAAAACTTCACGCATGAACTGTCACGTGAAGTTTTTTTGTGTGAAAAATTATTCGTACTTTGTTGCTTTCTTTAATACTTGCTCAGCGTACCATGAATACTTTTTCCAGTATCCGCCGGCGAAATATCTGCCGCATGCTTCAAATTCACCATCAGGGTTTGCAGCTCCAAGGCCACGTAAAATGACGCCAACGCCCATCATCGCATCTTCCGGGTTCCAGGGGCTTGGAAGTTCGTGGCCGGTCAGCTTTGCAACTTCTCCTCTTACTCTCAGCCATTCATAGGGCATGATTTGCCCCGCGCCCATGGCTCCGCCCCATCCGGTGTACGTTTTTGGTTTATTCGATACGGGTGTTGCCTCCGGATCTAGACCGAGTGTTTCACAGACTGATTCAAATTCGTCCCAGTATTTTTCTTGCATGTCTGTTTTGTAATAGCCGGTCCCTACGTTTCTGCCAAAGTATGATTCCTGCTCAACTATGGCCAGTAGTATACCTTTTCTAACCCCGGTTTTCTCGGATGCCTTTTCTGCGTATACCTGTGCTTCTGAGAGAGAAAATCCTCCGGTGCGTGTTTGGCTTTCTATGAGTGTAAGAACAATTTGCTCTCGCTTTCCTTCTGCTTTGGTCATGAGCTCTTGGAATCGTTCTTCTTCTCCGCTTGTTTGCTCAAGGAGAAGTTCTTTGTTTTCTTGCTGCCGAGAGAGTTCTTCTTCTTGCGCGTCGAGTTGTGCAAGGAGCACCGTTTCTTCCTCTTGACGCAGAGAAAGTTCCTGTTGTTTTTCTTTAAGCAGTTCCTGAAGCTCTTTAAACGTTTGCAACGTCTCGTTTGTTTTAACTTGCAGTGTTTCAGCGTACTGAATTTGGTTAAAAAGACCTGAGAGTGATCCTGTGGAAAAAAGCGTTTCCACTAGTGAGAGCTGGTCGTACTCGTTAATCAGACGTAAATAGTCTTTGAGTGTCTCCTTCTGCTTTTCTATTTCATTCTTGGTTGTCTGTATTTTTATCGACGTTTTTTCTATTTCATCCTCGATCTTTTGCAAGCGAAGCATTGTTTTTTTTGTTTCCGCCTGTGTTTTTTTTATCTGTGCGTCAAGCAATTCTATCTCGTTTTCAAGTGTTGCTTTTTGCTCATCTAATTTTTCTATACTATCCTTATAGAGTTTAATATCATTTTCAAGCGCTTTAAGCTCAGAGGATGAGTCTGACTCCGCGTGAAGTACAAAAGGAGTTAAAAGAACACAAAAAATTCCCAGAAAGAGGAAAGAGAATGATAGGTAGGTGTTTTTTTTCTTGTGAGCAATCATCACAAATAGTATGAATGGAATGGAGATAATAGTCAATTACTATTTGCAAACGATTCGCAATTGCTGTACACTACAGAGGTAAAACATATTACCATGTATCTCACACATATAAAAAAAGCCGGGTATAAACTGACGATCCCAAGGAAGGTGGTGCTTTCCGTACTTTCTGATTCTCACTCCCCCCTTTCTGCAAAACAAGTGTATGAAAAATGCGACGAACATGTTGATCTTGCGAGTGTGTATAGGGCCCTGCAGCTTTTTGTCGACTTAGGAATCGTTTTTGAAGAGACCGGAGAGAGTGAGGCAACGTACTACGTATCAAAAAGTCCACATCATCACATTACTTGTAAGGTATGCGGGCTTGTGGCATGTGTTCCGTGTGATCATATATTTAAGTCTGTAAAAGGCTTCTCAAGTATTACTCATTCATTGAGGCTGACCGGCGTATGTCAGTCGTGCGAGCCTCAGATAACAAGGTAACCGCATGCATGGAATTAAAAAAGTCGTTTTGTTTGGCACAGTGGTCTTTTTGGCAATGGGCGCTGTCTCATGCGCGCCGACAGAAAAGATACGGACTCAAGATGAGTCAGTGAGTACGCAAAAAAAAGTTGTTGTGAGTGTTCCTCCACAAAAATATTTTGTGGAGAAGATCGGCGGCAAAAGGGTCTCGGTAACGAGCATGGTAGAAAAAGGAGCTGATCCACACAGCTACGAACCAAAACCAAGCCAAATGAAGGCTATTGAGGAAGCTGATTTGTATGTTACTATTGGTGTTCAATTTGAGGAAGTGTGGATTAAAAAGTTTCAATCCATGAATTCTAACATGAACGTGGCTGATCAGGGTGAGGGGGTTCAAAGGATAGTACATGCTGAGCATGCTGATCCACATATTTGGCTTTCACCAAAAAGAGCTTTAATACAGGCTCAAAACATTTATACAACACTTGTTTTAATTGATCCTGAAAGTGAAGCTTATTTTGCAGAAAATCTTGCGGACTTTCTTGAGGAGATTCGGTTATTGGATGCGGATGTAACTCATGAACTTGAGGCAGCAGAAAACAACTATTTTTTAGTCTTTCATCCGGCATTTAGCTACTTTGCAGACGATTACGGACTTACGGAAATGGCTATAGAAGTAGGTGGTAAAGAACCGAGTCCCAGGGAGCTTTCTCAAGTTATTGCTCGCGCGAAGACGGAAAACATTAAAACTATTTTCATTGAGCCTGAGTTTGACAAGAAAAGTGCCGAAACGGTTGCGGCGGAGATAAATGGAGCCGTAGAAGAAATAGATCCGCTTGCTGAAAATTGGAATGCTAATTTACGAGCTATAGCACGAGCGCTTAGTAGTAAGTAACATATGAACACTTCCCCACTTATTGCCGCTGAGAATCTTACCGTTCAATTTAATGGAATTCCCGTTTTGAGCGATGTTTCTTTTGCTGTCCAAAAGGGCGATTTTTTTGCGATTATTGGACCAAACGGTGGTGGCAAAACAGTTCTTCTTAAGACGCTTTTGGGATTTATTTCGCCAAGCTCAGGTTCAGTCCGGTATGATGGTACAGACTTAAGTGCGCGGACAGTAAGGGAGATGGAGATTGGCTATGTTCCTCAGAGTATTCATTTTGATAATCGATTTCCCATTACTGCTTTTGAGGTGGTGCTTATGGGAAGGTTACGAGAGCGGACTCTTGGAAAAAGATATAGGATAGATGACAGGAAAATCGCTCAGGAGGTTTTAGATGAAGTAAACATTAATGAGGAGACGGCAAGAAAGTCGTTCTCTAGCCTTTCGGGCGGACAGCGGCAGCGCGTGTTGATTGCACGGGCGCTTGCTTCAAAGCCTCAGATACTTTTTTTAGATGAGCCGACGGCAAGCGTTGATCCGTCATCAAATGAAGCAATAAATGCACTATTTTCTAAACTTAACAAAGCAGGAAAAACACTTGTATTGGTGACACACGATATTGGAGCAATCTCACGCTACATCTCTAAAGTAGGATGTTTAAACAGAAAGTTGTTTTTTCATGATGATAGTACGGTTACCCCTGACATGGTTAAAAAGGCATATGGTTGTGATATTGATTTAGTTTCACATGGTGTACCGCATCGCGTATTAGATAACAGTAAACATGCTCGTCATGATTGAGCTTTTTGAACACACATTTATGCAGTATGCGTTGCTTGGTGGTCTTTTAATAAGCATAGCTGCAGGAATCATTGGGACGCTGGTTGTGATTCAGCGCAGAGTATTTATTGCGGGTGGAATTGCACATAGTGCATATGGCGGTGTTGGTATTGCCTATTTCTTGGGTGCTTCTCCAATTTTAGGAGCACTTTTTTTTAGTCTTGGTGCAGGCCTTTTCATGGGATTTATTGAGAGGCGGTCCAGGCAGCGCGTAGATACTATTATTGGTGTTATGTGGGCGCTGGGTATGGCGATAGGTATTCTTTTTATTGATCTTACCAAGGGCTACGTGGTTGATCTTATGAGTTTTCTCTTTGGTAGCATTGTTGCCATTTCTCCTTTTGATATTGCGCTTATTGTTTTTGTTGATCTCTTTGTGGTATTTCTTGTCGCAGTTCTTTACAAGGATATTCTGGCGTATTCTTTTGACCCTGAGTTTTCTGAACTTATGGACAGAAAAAGTAAAGTACTGCTCTACATCATGATGGTGCTCATGTCTCTTGCAGTAGTTGTTATGATCCGACTCGTGGGAGTCATTTTGGTGATTGCCCTATTAACCATTCCCGCTTCGATCGCTGAGCAATTTGTACAAAAATTGAAACCGTTAATGATCGTTTCAATTTTGCTTAGTGTCTTATTTATTACAGTTGGGCTGGTGCTTTCGTATTATCTCAACGTTACCGCGGGGGCACTTATTGTACTTATTGCCGGTGCTTTCTATTTATTTTCTTTGCTTCTAAGACAGGTGATTAAAACACGCAGCGCGTAATTTGGTACAATGAAAAAACCTACTTCACTTTGAGTAGGTTTTTTTGTTTCTATTCTTGATATTGGATCTTATATTGATTATTTCCGCTCCAATGAATTTGTCTTTGGAATGAGTAAATATGCCCCTGTTTAATCAGAGCACTTGTGGAGTATTTATAGATCACAAATGTTCCGGTTAAAAATTCGAGCCGAGGAATGTCATCGTCGGAAATGTTCTCTATGTGTTTAATAATTGCTCTGAGACTATTGCCGTGTGCTGAGACAATGACATTTTTTTTCTTTTTTACGTGAGGCATGATCTCTTTTGTGAAATACGGGACGACCCTCTTGTAGGCATCTTCTAAGCTCTCTCCCTTTGGGGGACGAGCATCGTAGCTTCTGCGCCACAGAAAGACCTGGTCTTTGCCATATTTTTTACTTGCTTTACCTTTATCCATGCCTTGGAGATCACCATAGTATCGTTCATTTAACTTCTCGGAAAGATATATGGGGATTTGTCTCTCTGCTTTAAAGTTCAAATACCAATTGCTGTGGTTTTTCTCATGGTGAATGTAGCCGGTTGAATCTTGCTTTGAAATGACGGTGAGTAAGGCTTGCTCTGCTCTAGCCAGTTTTGAACAGAAAGCCGTATCTATCCTTAATCCTTCTAACTTCTTTGCGCAGATGAGCGATTCTTGAATGCCGATTTCGCTGAGGGGGATATCCGCCCATCCGGTAAACTGGTTTGTGCGGTTCCATCTTGATTGACCATGTCTAAAAAGAATGAGGTAATTTGAGTTGTTGCTTTTTTTCTTTGGCATAAGGTAAGGTGTTAGTTCGTTTGTACCAAGTATAGCGTAAAATATGCATGTCGCATATGAGTTTAGTTCTTAAGAAAACCAAAAGTAAGGTATAATGATTATACCTTACTTTTATTTACGTTGATGAAAAAATATTACGCAGCATCTTTTGCAGCATTAATGCTTGTTGGCTGTCAAAAAATAGATACTACACAAGATGAGGTTGAACCGATGGTTCAAGATGAACCAACCTGCCTTGAAGAGAGTAAAGTGTGTTCAGAGGGGAGTATCGCTGTAAGAGTCGGTGAGGATTGTCAATTTGAAAAGTGCCCAGAGCTTCCCCAAAAAGATGTTGAACCAATGAGCCAACAAATGCGGAACGAAGGGGTTAATCAAGAGGAAACGTTAAAATATCCAGTTGATGAGTTTGATGCACGTATTACTAAAAAGCCATTTGGTATTTTTATTACCCCGAGTAATTCTCCCGTTCAATCAGAGCGGTTTTCTGGGTATCATACGGGGGTTGATGTTGAGTATGACGATGTTTCGGAAGATGTCTCTGTGAATGCTATTGCTGATGGTACGGTAGTTTTTTCCGGATGGGTAAATGGCTATGGCGGGGTGACGGTTTTGCAGCACATGATTGATGGCCAATCAGTTCAGGCAGTGTATGGGCATCTTGATCCTGATTCCTTGCTCACTGAAGGGACAACGGTTAAAGAGGGTGAATCTATTGGGGTTTTGGGTGAAGGTGGTACCAGCGAAACAGATAGTGAGCGTAAACACCTTCATTTTGCATTGTATTCGGGGAATGATTTAAATTTGCGAGGGTATGTACAAAGTGAAGGTGAGCTTGAAAAATGGATAGACCCGGTTGAGGCTTTTACATATTAATCATGTGAAGACACATAAACTGTTTATTTTACGGTGTCGCATGGTCAGTCCACCATGTGCCAATAGTGTCGCCGGGTTCTCTATGTTTTGCAACGACCGCCGGGTCATAGGCAATATCTGCAACAACGCCAAGCCATACCGCAACGGCGAAGAGGGTAAAAAGAGTGGTTAAAAAAGTGAGAGTCTCGTTTTTTGTTTTAAAACAATAGTATACAAAAGCCCCAAGGCCGATACCGGCGAGGAGGTACAGAATTATAGCGAGGGCCACGGAATTTGCCATAAGCATAAAACAGACCAATTGCACAAAGAGCAAGACGCCGATAGCCAAGGAAACGAGTATAGTATGCACAGTATTTATTTGCTTGGGAGCTGGTAACGTATGTTGTCTCATCTCGTTTATTATATGGTTAAAATCGAGCATACGTAGTCAAAAATGCTCGACTCTATATAATACATATTTTTTTTATTAGTCAAGGAGGAATAGCACATTATTTATTTTTAAAGACAACAAAACCCTCCTATGTAGGAGGGTTTAGATTAGTTAGTATTGATTTTAGGGTAGTTGTAGCTTTTTCGCTTGTTCCCACGCAAGTTCAAAAACGATTTTTAAAAAAGCTGCCAAGGACTTACTTTCTATTTCAAAAGCAACATACTCCCCAGGTTTTGTCAGCATAATGATGACGGTATCATCATAGATGTTAACCTCACCATTTGGATATTCTTTCATGCTCTTATCAATCCATCGATATTCGGTGTTTTTTTGTCGCTTAGGCTTTCCCTCGTATTCTTTCCCCCACCATTTAAGTGAGGTCTTGTTCCGCAACGCTAAAACGTTCTCTTTAATCCCCCTTTTATATCTTTCAATAGAGCTGACACTTCCCATTATATCAAAATCTTCTGAATAGCCTTTTAAGTTTAAAATTGAATAGATGGTGCTTTTTGCATCAAGTTTGTGCATATACATGGTGGACATTTCTTCTTTGCCTTCCGCAAATCGAATAACTGGTTTTAGCTCAGTTTTGTAAAGAGCCTTGAGTTCAGGCATATATTCTGCAAGATCAGCGAGCCTTCTTTCAGCTTGTCTTTTTTTATTCTCAAAAAGTTGCTTGAGCCTTACGGGTGGACTTGCCTTGTACGTCTTTTTTTTGCCTACGATAACCTGATTGACAATTCCGTTAATCGATAGACGTCTAAGGACGTCATACCCGGTAGTTCGATTTAGACCGGCGGCTTTTGAAATACTGGCAACAGAACCGTGATCCATAGAAAGAAGAGCTAAATACATTAGAGCCTCATTATTGGTGAGGCCTAAGTCTCTTAGATTGCTGGTGAGTTTTTCTTCCATGTTTCAAGGGTATCATATGTCTTGAAAAAGTGTCAAATAGTTTCGACAAAATAGTAATATAGATTATATTATTGCTTATTATAGCTAAAAGACGTTATGTCACAAGGGGGTAGTTATTGTCAGGAGTGTCAATTTATCGTATTGTGCTTGCAAAATGAGTAGAGTAATTTTTGAATCATGAAGAGAAAAGTGTATGTCATTGCGAGAGTAGCAAGAGAGATGCATTTTTGGACAGATAAAATCTGCAAAGAGCTAGATGATTCTTTTTGTGTCTTTAAGCCCAAGGATCATAATCCATGGAACAGGGAACATATTGTTTTTTTCATGGGAGGATTTCTCTTTTATTGGAGGTCTGCTTCTTTTATGGTTCTTCTTTAACTTTGCTCTGGAAGCTAGGCACAATTATACATATCGAGGGAAAACATCTTTAGTTTTGCCGGTAGTCTTTATTGTTTTAGCTACAGTCCCCAGTTTTGCCGAGGAAAATTATTATTCCCTTGCTCCTTTGTTTGTATCTGTATTGTTTGTATTACTGTATCTCACAAAAAATATAAATCCCCTCTTGGGAAGTTTAAGTTTAGTTTTTAGAGGATTGATACAAGTTTCTTTTTTCTTTTATGTCTTGGTTTTTTTGGAGATCCCCATTATTTTTGACAGTATTTTGTTCGCAGGCGTGATTTTTTTTCTCTATGCTTCTCGTGCGGTTATTGCAGATATTAGAGATTACAAACATAACAAAGCGGCATGCAAAGTAACGTTGCCCATCTCTTTGGGGATTGAAAGAAGCAAGATGGCTATTTTTTTGTTTTTGATGATTTCGGTTGTTGTGCTCTACTCTTGCATTAATTCTCTTTTGGTTCTCTTCCCAATCCTGCTATTTAGTAGTGCTTTCATTGTATATAAAAATGGCTATGCTTTGCATCAATTAATGATTTTGACGACCTTGTTTTTCTGTGTTAATTGTATTGCTCTTTTCACCAATCAACATCTGATATTCTTGAATTTGGTCTATCTGGGGATATGGTTTAATCTTCTTTTTTATCCCAAGATTGCAAGAAAATCAAATCCAGTATTTTTAGAAACAAGGAGTGACTAATCAATTGTTATTCATATCTCAACGCATCAATTGGATCCAATCTTGATGCTTTATATGCTGGTGCAAATCCAAAAATAAGTCCAATGCCAACAGAAACACCAACCGCTAGAAGAATACTACTTAGTGTGATACTTGATGTGATGCCTGTTAGAATTCCAATGATCCATCCAAGAAGAAAGCCCAGAATCATTCCAAGGATTCCTCCAAGCAATGTTAGTATAACGGCTTCTGTAAGGAACTGTGATAAAATGTCTCCTCTTTTAGCTCCAACAGCTTTTCTGAGTCCAATTTCTCTTGTTCTTTCCGTCACTGAAACAAGCATAATATTAGAAATACCAATGCCGCCTACAACCAATGATATGGCAGCGATACTGGCAAGTAACGCCTTGAAGATGTCGGTGACTTGATTGACCGTTTCAAGTAGATCTTCTGACGTAAAAATTGAGAAATCGAGGTTATCAGGATCAACATTTCTAAAATCGGCTAGCTTAGTTTCCACTTGAGCAACAATCGCGTCAACATAAGCAATATCAGTAACGTTAAATTGGATACTTGAGAAGTCTTCTGTTTCAAAAATTTTATTTGACGCGGTAGAATACGGAATAAAAATCTCTTCATCTTGGTTGCCAAACGCAGAAGTTCCCCTTGATTCTAATACTCCAGATACTTTGAATTTTGAATTTTCTATGAGAAAATATTCACCGACTACTTCGGAAAGGCTTTTTCCAGGGAATAGATTTTCTGCGACATCACTACCAATTACTACCACATTACGATTATCATTGATGTCATTTTCAGTTAAAAAACTACCTTGAGCCAACGTCAAATCTTGAATATCATCGTATTCTGCTGAGACTCCACTAACCGAACTGGTCATTTCTTGAGAGCCTTTAATTAAATCTTTGGAAGAACTTATTTTTGGAGAAAGGTTTAGAATGTATGGAAACCTGGTTTTGTTGTTTAGAAAATCGTAATCTCTTTTTGTTAGTGTTGAAGTTTCAACAGTGCCACCACTCGGGCCACCAGGCCCGTTTGGTCCATTTTGAGAACCAAAGCCCTGGCTTCCTGGGGTGATAGTAACGATCTCTGTTCCAAGCGAGGATATGCTACTGGTGATATCTTCCTGCGCCCCCGTTCCAAGGCCCATAAGCGCTATAACGGACGCAATTCCAATAACAATACCAAGAATTGTTAAAAGGCTGCGAACTTTATTGGTGAGAATGCCTTTAAAAGCGAGCTTTAAAATCAATATATATCTTCTCATTTTGTTTTCCTCCTTTTGTTTTTCCTATCCGAAGTAATTTCACCGTCTTTAAGTTTAATGACCCGCTGGGCATACTTAGCAATATAGGGCTCGTGAGTAATGAGAATAATGGTATTGCCCTTTGTATGAATTTTCAAAAAAATGTCCAAAATCTCCTTTGTCGATTTAGAATCAAGATTGCCCGTTGGCTCGTCAGCCATAATAATTGACGGATCCATAAGGAGGGCTCTGGCAATGGCAACTCGTTGGATCTGTCCGCCGGAAAGCTCATTTGGCTTGTTGTTAACCTTGTCTGTAAGACCAACGTCTTTTATAACTTTCAGTATTTTTTCTTTAAGGTTTGAGAGATTTCCGTACAAGCCGGGTAAAGAAACATTGTCATAGACCGATGTTTTTTTCAGAAGATTAAATTGTTGAAAAATGAATCCGACTTCCGTGTTTCTGAAGTCAGCCAGACGAGAGTCAGATAATTTCCCAACATCTTCGTTGTTCAAAAGATATGTTCCCGAGGAAGGTTGGTTGAGAGCGCCAAGGATATTCATCAGCGTAGATTTTCCCGATCCCGACGGACCCATGATAGCTACAAATTCACCCTTTTGAATCTTAAAGCTAACGTTTTTTAACGCATGAAAAACATTTTTCCCTTCCCCGTATACTTTACTAACTTTTTTTAACTCAATCATTATTTTAGTTGTTGCCTCCGAAGAATCCTGCTTGGCTTTCTTCTGTTTCAAGAGTAGGCAGAACGATTTTGTCTCCTTCATCTACTCCTGAGGTGATTTCTGTTGCATTCTCACCTTCAAAGCCTAACTCAACTTCAACTTCTTCAGTCCTTCCCGTTTGGGTGTCGGTTAGTACATTGACGTAGCTATTTCCGTCTTTTGAAAAAAGGAAGACGTTGTCGACGTGTACAACATTTTTTAATTCGTCGACGACAATTTCCATATTGACGGTCATACCAAACTTAACTGTGTCAGGAAGTTCATCAGGCTCGACGGTAACAGCGTAGCTTGGATTTGTTGAATCGAGGTCATTTGGTGATTGAGCAACGTAAATAACTTTACCGGTATACTCATTGCTGTCTTCGTCATCCAAGGCTGGGAAATCCAGTTTTACTTTTTGTTCACCTGCCACTTTATTGATATCTGATTCCAGTACTAACCCTCCTATTCTCAAAGCATTTAGATCAACAATTTCGATCAATGGGGTTTGACCTGGTGAAACTTGATTTTCAAGTTCTGCCCAAATATTAGTTACCGTTCCGGCAATGGGAGATTTAATTTCTTGAGTTGAGGTTTTGCCAGTCTGGTCAGTAATTTCTATTTTTAATAACAAATCGTCTTTAGCAACTTCATTGTTTTCGGAAACGATAATCTCTTTGACTATTCCGCTCGAATCAGGGTAAATCTGAACATAATTTTCTGATCTGACTTTTCCATCAGCAAAAACTATTTTCTCAAGATCACCCGTTTCTAATGTGACTGAGTCAGCTTGGCTTAACCCGTTTCTTCCGCCACCGGTTGCAACAATGTAGATAATAACAACAAGGGCAATTACAATAACAATGCTCAATACTGCAATAATAATCTTTGAGCTGGTTTTCATTTTTGGCATGTATTTTTTTGTTTATCTAATGTGTTTACTAGCATAGATAGTATATCACTGATGTATAGCTATGTCAGTGGGTATGGACTTCTTCTTCATGATTCCATTTGGTGCCATATTCTCCGGAATTGTCGTCCTTAAAAATAGTTAGCCTTGGGGGATAGTAGGTAAAGAGCAGTAACGTAGTGACATGAATAATCAGCAAGAACACACAGAGAATGCTTACCGCAGCAGGCAGTTTTTTCTGTATATACAGTCGGTATACAATTATCTGACATAAGATGCATCCAATAATATACGAAAGAATATCAAGGAGCAGTATTTCTTTGCCTAGAAAAAAAGTATAGATGTAAAAGAAACCGACAATAAAGAGTTGCAGAGCAAGGAGGCCAGCTGTTTTTGCGATTATGTAATTTTTTACTTCTTTTTTAATAAACCAGTATTCAAACAAGGAGAAAAAAAGCAGAGATCCAAAGCCAAGCTTTAAATGTTCCCAGACACTCTCATTAACTGAGCTAAAAAGCCCGACTATAGGATTAAAGCCTGACCAATTGTAGGTGAAATGGAGAAGTGAACCTCCGATTATGAGGAAAAAGACACCAATAATTGAAAACGTTTTGAGTTTGTTTTGTATTTCTTGATCCATCTAAACTTCAAAGAGTATTACGATTGTACCAAACGATAGGCCGGTGCAGCATCAAGATGCCATCTGTCTTTCCAGCCACTTGGGTTTCTACCGGCGTCAAGAATATCTGCTTCTGAAGCAAAGGCCTTTTCCATCACTTTTGTGATAACGTATGACCCAAGATTTGGTACATTTTCCAAATCTGTGCCGGCCATAATGTACATGAAAATATTTTTGTAGATTAATGAGAGAGAAACCGACTCTTTTTTACCGTTAACAATAAATGTTTGGAGCAACCACTTCAGGGGAAGATTTAAGAGTAGATGGAACGATTCTCTTTGACTTTTATCTGCAAAAGAAGATTCCTCACCAAACCTTTTTTGGTTTAAGTCCATGAGTAAATCAATGTCTTCAAGGTTGTTTTCAATAATCTCAATGTTGTTTTCATCGATTTTCCTCATTTTTTTTCTGAGATTGCCTCTGGATTTAGAGCTGAACCTTTTTTCAAGGAGACTTTCAAGAGAGCCAAATTCTTTTAGTTTTAATGTAAATGTTGAATCGTACTCCTCCACGTCTAGAAGATCGGGAGTAGTATCACTCATGTCGCGTAAAAGGATATTCTTTTGCGCGTTTTTTAGAACATGAAGATAGAAATTGTTAGCATACTCCTCAAATCCATCTTTAAGAAAAACATGATTGTACTCCATAAAGCTGCCAGCAAAGAATTCCAAGAAATTTTTTTTAGTGTTGTGTTGAAGCGGTAAAAAACCGATTAATTCGTTTTTAATAGAGCCTGAGTAAAAATAAAGGGGAAAATCAGTTGGAGCATGAAACGCATTTCTAAATTGCCAGTCGTCGTACGCGGTCTTGTTTTTACTAAAGTGTTGCCAAAGCTCTTCAGCCTTTTTTTTGTCAGAAATGAGATTAAAGGATACGTTTTCCATTTTTTTAGTCAAAGTAGTAATGAGTTGGTTTTTGTTGGTACTCTTTTATGGTTGTGATCAGAATTTTTTTTATGATATCAATAAAAGGAATTCCGGCTCTTTTTGCGATTTGTGCCAGTTCGCCGTTTTTTGAGAGAGAAGGGAAGGGATTGATTCCGGTGACAAGAGGGTTTTTGTCTCTATCAAGCGTCACTTCAACTAACCCGAAGTCAGTACAGTCAACGATTGAGTATGCATCAAAAGCAATTTCGGTGATAAGCGAGCTTAATTTGGGTTCGATCCTTTTGGGGATAGAAATAACAGTTGTGCCTTTTTCCTTTTTTGAAAGGACAATTGGAAAGGCCTGGAGGTCTTCATGGCTGTTACCAATAATTGGAACCAAATATGTTTTCCCCTCAGTGTATTCTTCAAGACAGGCCGCACTTTTAAAGTCTTCCGTGATAGTGATGGTTTTTTTAAGAAGATCTTTTTTTTGTTTGATCAGTATCTTTTTCTGACCTAGCCCCTTGTGAGCGTCCGCTTTTGAAAGTAACAGCGGATACGCTAGATCAATTTCAAAAAGGTCATTGGCTGAATATACAAATTCCCAGTCCGGAACGGCAATCTCATGGAATTGAAGCAGTTTTTGTGTGATGAATTTGTCTTTAATAATAGCGGCAGATGATGTTGAGGGGCCGGTGAAAGGAATTTCAAGTAGATCCAATAGTAACGTTGCGTATGGCTTTTCGTTGAGAATATTTTCTGATGAAGCCATGTTGATAATAATGTTGATGTTCGCTTTTTGGATTTCTAAATAGAGCTTTGGTAAATTGTTTGTCAGTTGAAAAACTGACACTGTAAACCCATTGTCTTCAAGTATTGAAACAATAAAAGAGGTATCATCCGGACTATTCTTCAAGGCATCTTTTTTTCTTGGTTTTGATATAATGCCAATTTTCAATTCTTTAACAGTCTCCTTTTTTGTAAAACGAATTTGCTCAAGCTTAGCGGCTTTATACAGTACATCTTTTCTAATGGAGGCTAGGGACAAGTTATTTTTTCTTTCCGTCCGACCAATAAGCGAGGCGCCATGAAAGCGAGCGACATCATATTCGATCAATTCCAAAGCTTCTTCAAGATTGTCCTCAGCGTCTCTTGGATTATCACCTTTGACGGTGATCCAGCCTAAGTACTCAAACCCTTCGGGAGGGGCTAAAATCGGTTCACCGATTTTTTTATAAATATTAATCTCACTAATATACTTTTTCTTTTTGATTTGCGGATCGATCTCAAGGTAAGAAATAATTCCTGAGTGATCAGCGAGTAAATCGTAACCGGCCAGGTAAGCATACGGCTCCTCCGGTTTTTCAATTGTTGGAAAGTAAATTCCTAAGGCGATTTTGCATGCGCTTTCAATCATATCAACGTGCCAAGCGTTTTTGATGAATGAATAGACTTCATCACCGCCCAGACGGAGGTTAAGCTCAATCGGGACAGGCCCATTTTTAGTCACTTTTGCTTCATAATGAAGACAACCATTATGAATTTTCATTTTTTCAAGTGTTTCATCGGCCATTTTCATCAAAGCTTCTTGGTCATCATCCGGTAAACTTGAAGGGATTGAAAACCCGGTCTCAATAAAAAAGGGCTCCTCTGCTTTGTCATTGTCTGAAATGGAGGTAAACTTAATGCGTCCATTCTGGATTAAGATATCAACGTCGACTTCTTCCCCGTCGATGTATTCTTCAACAATGATATCGGAGCCATCAGTTAAGGCTGATTCAACTTCAGTGGAAAGTGCCTTTTTAACATAAGTAAAAGCGTCTTTAAGTTCATCACTATTCTCTACCTTAATAACGTATGCGCTGCTTGAGCCGTATGCCGGTTTAATGACGAGAGGGAAGCTAAAGTTTTGTTCAATTTTTTTAATATCTTTTTCAGATTTGACCAGGGTGTGTTTGGGGTGAGGGAGATTGTTTTCCTTGCAAAATTCTCGAAACATAAATTTGTTTCGGCCTTTTCTCGCTGTGGCGTATGGAATTCCAACCAGGTTGTATTTATCGATTATTTTTGAAGCCAATAAGACGTCATCTTCCCAAAAAGTAATAGCTCCTTCAAAAGAGTCCTTTGGATGTTCCGCAACATAATTTTGAACTGCTAGAAGTGATTCTTGATGGTTTGAGGTATCGGCAATAATCCATTCTGAAACATAAGGGGTTGCCCAGTTTTTTTCTTTATTTAAAGCAATAATTGTAAGCCCCAACTCATGAAGTCTTTCGGCAATGAATTTTTTCTTTAAAGAACCTGTATTAATGAGAAGAATTCTTTTTTTTGCTAACACGTTTTCTTTTTTTTGTCTCATGGATACTTTTATAACATAAAAACCCCCAGCAAAATTGCTAGCGGTTTCTGGTTAGATAAAATATGAAATTCTTAGGCAGGGCTCTTTCCGGGTCTTCGGAATCGGAATCTTTGTCGGTCATAAATTGATTATTGTTACTAATACTACTTTAGCGTGTTTGTACTGATTGTCAAGTTGATGATCGTGTGAGTGATTGCGAAGCTTCTGGACAGTTGTTAGAAGAGGGGTAGATTAATTTTTGTGACATGAGCAAGACTGTATATATAACCAAAAAATCCAGTTAACGTTTCTTCTTGCGTTTTGGGTTGGTAGAGAGAATGAACACAATAGTGTATAATATACAAAAGAATATTGATCAAACTATATGAAGAATGAATTAATACATGTTCCACGAGAAGAAGCTGAAAAAACTAATAAACCAGTTTTCACTGGAGACTTTGAGGCTTTCAATCCATTGCCAGAAGATATTAAGATCGCGATAGATCAACTACCAGATAATGTCCAAAAAATACTTGACATGAACCAGCCCGAAGATACATCTGTGCAAGAGACAGGTGGACTTCAAGAAATGAGTTTTAAAGAATTTGTAAGGATATTAGAAAAATGGGAGGAAGAACGTCCATGGTACGATTGGAAAGAAGAGGATATCGCACGTATGAAAGAAAATTCTAGATTGCCTTACACGGAACATGCTACTGTGAACTGGTTTGTCCTTATAAATCTTAGGTCCCAGTTTTACGGGGTAAAAAGCTTAGAAGAAGCAAAGAAAAAACTTACCGGTATTGTGGACGTGTTTTGGGAGAACAGAGGAAGAAACGAAGAAAATTTTGATATGTACGGCTTCGATAAAGTTGAAGCTGCACAAGACGAATTAAAAGAGCTGCAGAGTGAAAAAAATCAAGCAGAAGATAAAATTCTATCTCTTGTAGGGAAAAAAAGTAAAACTAAACCTCAAAAAAGAAAGCTAATTGAGTTAGAACGGGAATATAGCGATGTGTACGGGTATATTCCGTCTCAAAGTAGGGGGACAGGACTTAGCCCTCGCGAAGGTGCGCAAGGAGATAGAATGGAAGAATTAAATAAAATTATTAAAGAATTCGAAGATCAAAAGGGCGCTTTTATTACATTAGTGCACTTTCTTGAATATATATCAGCGGAAGATGCAGCAATTATTTTTTCAGGAACGATCGAGGATGAGCTTAAGTGCTTGGAACAATTTAATATTAATGAACTGTTAGACGCTATAGATGAGTGGGCACAAATGCACGATAATGAAGGGCCGCTAAAAAAGGGGGTTGATCAAGAAGAAGAAATGCGCAAAGAAAAAAAGATCAAGCTACTTGCCGAGCGACTTTGGAGTTATGTTCAGTCATACGAAGCGCAACGTGAAAGAAATGTCCCAGAAAAAAACATTGATGATACTTTAAAAGAAATGCGAGTGATAGTAGGATTGCTGTCAAAGGTTAATTGAGGGATATGTTTGGAGCAATGGTAGTGCTCTATTTCAAGCTTGGTGATACTGGGCATAAAACCTTTTTATATGTGTGGTAATTTTCTATTTGCAGATACCTCCTTATTTGACCTGGCGGCTAAAAAATGTGGCTGGTGAAACAGAATATAAAAAATACTCGATGATTATGAGCAGGGGGTAATAATAAGCAGATTGTTATGTTTTGTTGAATAATCAACTTTATGCTACAATAAGCTTAATAATTTATTAAAAATAAATAAAATAAAATTGAAGATGGTGACGAACTAAAAGCTGAAAGTGAAAAGTGTCGGCCAAAAGTATGCACTGTTGATCCCAATTCTGACTGCGAAAATTGCAAAATTAGGAATCGTCTCTATTGTAAAGTAGATAAATCGCTCCAAAAAGCATTTTTAGTGTTGTTTTCGCCATGCATGTTTGTGGCATTTTTCGGATTGACATTGGTTGGTCTTCTTACTGGACATTGGTGGTTTTTAATTGGCTACGGTGCTTTCATGGTGGTTCTTTTCCCAGCTATTGAATTTAAAGTGCTTTGTAGCCGATGTCCTTATTATTCCAAATGTGGGAAAAAGGTAGTTTGTTTTTCCGGATCAGGTGTACCTAAGACCTACAAATCAAATCTGAGGCCAATGACTAAGGCAGGGCATGCTGTTATGTATAGCTATTATACATTTACTATTGGTTTTCCAATTGTAATTTTATCTTACGCTGTTTACTATACTGCTCATCGTTACGAACACTTTGGCTTAATTGCTCTGATGGGCATAATTGGCTTACTGGTCGCTCAAATTTTAACATTTTTAGCTTTCAACTATTGCCTTGGCGTTTATGTCTGCCGTCGCTGTCCCAACTTCTCCTGTCCCTGGAACGGCGTTAAAAAACCTGTCGTGGATGAATACTTGCGCATGAATCCTGAAATGCGAAAGAAATGGGAAGAAACAGGTTATGTCCTTGGTGACGGAAAAGAGCTGGATGACTATATAGAAAAAACCAAACCCTAATCCGGCTGTTGCAAACTAATTTAAAAAATCCCCTTCAACGGGGATTTTTTATAAGGGCACCTAAGGGAGGAGTTTAGAACTGTGTCTCAAAATTACAAAATTGACTTATTTTTACACCGTGCTAGTATACATATATCAACACATATTGATATATGAACCAAAAAGATATGCAAGAAATGTTTAGAGTTTTGGGAGAATCTAATCG